>Ga0206129_10000016_pt1 | contig 290535 bp, 278 predicted proteins | sample Helgoland_Spring_8_FD_148616 | JGI IMG/M metagenome (GOLD analysis project Ga0206129, IMG submission 148616) | Pelagic subsurface seawater microbial communities from Kabeltonne, Helgoland, North Sea - Helgoland_Spring_Bloom_20160502_2 | ecosystem: Environmental > Aquatic > Marine > Epipelagic...
ATACAAAACAACAAAAAGAAGCATGAAATACCAAAAGTCGGCTCTTGACGCAGTGCCGTGGAAGTCAAATGTCCGTCTAAAACCCGATATCGATGCGTTGAGAAAGTGCTTCATGAGGTCATTTCGCGCTACTGTTTTGGCGAGGTTTGATGCTGCCGCGGCGAGGTTTGATAAAGCCCGGAGAAAGACATGCGATTGGGCGTAAGTTCAAATGGTAACCTGACTGATCGGAAATCGAATGAATTTCAGATGTCGGTTTATGCTCTTAGGCGTGATTTTGGACAAGTTAAAAGTGGCGCGCCCACCAGGACTCGAACCTGGAACCTCATGCTTAGAAGGCACGTGCACTATCCGGTTGTGCTATGGGCGCGGGGGCGCGAAGTATCGCACACTCGCGAGGGTTTATTCCACGACATCGCGACCTTGGCAGTCTGTACCCGGAACAGGCTTCTCAGTCCAGATTTGCAACAGTTGCATGAGCGCGGTTGAGAGACTCAGGACGACAATGCTTACCCGTAAGGTGACGGGCAGTTGCTCGGATTGAGCGACAGTGAACAAAATAGCGGTCACAGACGCGCAGTAGACGGTGACTAAGGTCCTCGCTGTCAATGGTGCGCGCGAATCTGCTGCGCCCTCATGCATCGAGTGACTGAGCCTAAAGCCCAGCCACAGCGCGACCAAACCAGCTAAAAACCAAAGGGGGGCTACCGTGACTTCCATCATTAAACCTCGTTGCTCGCCATTGAAATGAAAATGAAATCGCACCCAATGTAGTCAATCTGCGGCATCGAGTCGACAGAGTCCTCACCAATAGGTCAGTCTGCCCCCAAGATCGCCTGAGTCGCAGTCTCGAGCAGTTCCTCAGCCTTGACGTCTTCATCGAAGGTGTCGAGCAAGTGATTGTGTCTGAGGGTCGCGATACCGTGAACGGTTGACCACAGTAGCGTTGCTGTCCTCATCGGGGAGTGAGGTTGCGGACTGCTTTGACGGGTCGTGTACAGCTCAACAGCGTCTAGCAGAATCTGAAATCCAGCCGCCATCGCTGGTGCGGTGCCTTGCTTTATCTCAGTACTGCCTCGGTACTCCCACATGAGTCTGAAAAAGGTCCGCTTTTCCTCGGCAAACCGAAGGTAGGCGCTCCCCAGTGCTTCAAAGTGTGCCAGTGTTCCCCGTTCTACCTCAGCCTCAGCGGCCAGTAAGTACTCTGTAAAGGTCCCATGAATTAACTCTGCGACCGCCGACACCAGTGCCTCTTTGTCTTTAAAGTGTCGGTAGAGTGCGGCTGCACTGACACCGCTCAGTTTGGCAACTTGTGTAATCGTAATGTCATAGCTGCCACTGGACTCGACGAGCTGTGCGGCGACACCGATGGCGCAGTTCCGCAAGTCGCCGTGATGATACGTTCGGCTGGATACGCTCATGGATAGGCCTGATCTGCCTGCTGCAGTGCCCGTTCGACCCGATTATCACGTGGTGCGCCCAGTAGCACGTAGGCAGGGGGAACCAGGTAAAACGACACGATTGTCGAGAGCAGTACACCGCCAGCAATGGCCATGGCGAAAGGTGGCCAAAATTGACTGCCCTCGAGTATGAGCGGGAGAAATCCACCGAACGTAGTCAGGGTCGTTGACACGATATGACGACTTGCTGCAAGAACTTCGTTACGCATTGCCAGTTTGTCACCGTTCGAGGCCGCTGGGGACTGTTGAAATGAGGTCAAAATAATGATGCAGGCGTTGATCGCCACCCCGATCGATCCGACAACGCCGATTAATGCTTGAATTCCCAGCGGGTATCGGAAGAGGGCAAGCGCCAAAAAGCTGAGCCCAAACGCGCACACCACGACGCCGAAGGCAAGGGCCGTGAGACGCCAGGAATTAAAGGTCAGCATGATCGTGCCAACGAGTAGTGAGAGCACCAGACCTACGGGCCCGATGAGATCATTGACGACTTCGTCTCGCTCCGCACTGTCGCCGCCGAACGAGTAGCGATAGCCGGGGGGCATGGGAATGGGGTTGTCTTCCAGCGACGCCCTGAGCAGTTTAAGTGCCTCCTCTGGCAACACGCCACGTGTTAAAAAAGCTTGTACTTCGTTGACGCGCTCGCCGTTTTTCCGTCCGATCGGCGCGTCTTCAGGAATCAGTTCAAGCCTCCCAAGATTGGCGAGAGGGACCTGCTGAGTGCGGCCTTTACTGTCGATAAGTGACACCGTTAAATTCAACAGGTCGTCACTGGTTTGCCAGTTGTCGCGTTCTAATTTCACGCGCACATTGAGCCGCTCAGTATCCTCAAGTACTGCCCCGCCAATACGTCCGCTGAGCCGACCGTCAATGAGTTGCGCCAGTTGAGTACGCTCAATACCCAGTCGTCGCAGCTTGTCACTGTCTGGCACAAACTGAACTTTGGGTGCTGCGGGGGTGATGGACAATCGGGTGTGCGTAATATCCGGAAGCGACTGCATGCGCCGCCGGAAAGTTTCGCCCAAAGATCTCAGTGTGTGCGAATTTGGGCCATAAACGATCACTTCCAAAGGTGCGGCGACCGGGGGGCCTTGATCGATACCCAGTACAATGACCTGTGCCTCGGGGTAGTTGCGATCAAACTGGGTTTGTAGTCGCCGAATCAGCTCGTTTGTCTGATTCTCATCGGTTGTCAGAACCATTGCCTCCGCCCAGCCAGGGGCGTTACGGCGATTCGATCGTAAGTTGTAGTAGAACGCGGGGGGACTCTCACCGACCGACCAGTCGACACGACGAATCAGCGGTTCTGCCTGAAGTTCGTCGTCAATTTGATTGACGAGAGCGTGTGTTTCTTCGATGCCTGACGTGCTGGGCATGTCGAGCCGAATATAGACTTGGTCTCGATCTGTACCGGGAAAAAATTGATTGGTAAGAGTGGCAGCGCTGACAAAGCCGAGGACCGGGATAGAGCCTGCAATCAAGACGGAGGCCAATGGGTAGCGAAGGGACCAATCAATGCTTTTTGTAAATGCAGTGACCACGCTTGGGGCACTGATGCCCGTTCGCCACCAAGCGGGACTCTGGGATATTCCACTGGGCAGCACGCGCGCGGCAATAGCCGGTGTTAGCGTGAGCGCCAGCAACAAACTAATGGTCAGCATGACGATAACGCAGGTGGCGAGACTCCCAAGAAAGTCCCCCGAGGGACCGGCGAGAATGGCCATGGGCGTAAAGGCGAGAACGGTCGTCGCTGTTGCGCTCACAAGCGGCACCGTCATGCGATTAACCGCTTTTTGCATCGCGGCAAGCGGTCGGTCGCCCGCGAGAAGATGGCGTCGAATTTCATCGGTAATGACGATCGAACCATCCACCAAAAGACCCAGTGCAACCACGAGTCCTGTCATCGACATTTGATGAATCCGGATGTCGAGATAGTTCAAAACCATCATAGACAGTAACGAGCAGAGCGGGAGGCTCAGCGCGACGATAAGGGCGGCGCGCCACCCCAGCGTAATAAAAAGCACCGCGACAACAATTAAAACGCCCGCCAGGATATTCTTGAGGACCCCGGTTAACCGTGCTTCGGTGTAACCACTTTGGTCGTAACTCACCTCAATGAGCATCCCGTCGGCGGTGCTCTGACGATATTCAGTCAGGAACGCATCGAACGAATCACTGTATTGATCCACCTGGTTGCCTTCTTTCATTTCGATGCCGAGGAAGACCGATCGTTTTCCGTTGGAGAGCGCGAGACGCAGTGGCGGATCTATTTCAGATTTTGAGACGCTCGCAATATCACCAATTCTGACGGCTTTAGCCCCTCCAGCAGCGGCCTGAATGTACGTCTCACGCACTGTGTCGATGTTTGTAAATTCGCCCGCAACTTCAACGGTTAATGCGCTTTGCGGGGATGTCAGTTTGCCTGCGGGTGTTCGAGAATCGGCCAGCGAAAGTGTTCGAGCAATATCGCTTGTGTCCAAGCCCAAGGTTGCGAGTGCAGTCGCGTCTACTTCAACGCTTATCTCCTCATCAGGTAATCCGTAAAGCTTGACGCGGCGCGTCTGAGGAACGTTCTTAGCTGCATCTGCCAGTCTCAGGGCCTCACGCCTGAGCAGCGAGGGCGAGAGGTCTATGCCAGGCTTACTGCTCACGGAGACTATTTTCACAAAATTGGTAAATAAGTCGTCATCGAAAACGGGTTCCGAGGCCCCCTCGGGCAGTGAAGCTTTTACACGGTCGATCTTATTACTCAGCTCGGACCAGACTCGCTTGATGTCACTGCGCGATAAGTAATAATCCGCCTGAATCAAAATGCTCGATACGCCGGTTACGGAAGTGGAGTCGACCTCTTTGATATCTGGATGCTCGCGCAATGCATCTTCTAAGGGCTTGGTCACGAGGCTTTCGATTCTTGCTGGACTGGCGCCGGGGTAAAACGTCTGCACTGAGGCTACAAAGGGCGTAATCGATGGGTCTTCTTGACGTCCAAGACTGTTGTAAGAGGTAATGCCCACCACAATGGTTGAGAGGACCATGAGTGCAAGATAACGGCCATTTTCGTAAAGTTTCGTTGCAATCATCGTTTTAGTCTCGTACCCGAATGGACGGAATGGGTTCGACGGTCATGCCCGGACTGAGTCGCTGCAATCCCGCGCTGACGACAAGGGCTTCATTAGCAAGCGTGCCTCGGACATAGGCATAGGCCTGGCTACTGTGCAGAACTTCGACACTCTCGCGCTGCAATTGGGCACTCTCCTTATTTCGTGCCGTTATCGTGAATACGGTCCACAAGCCGCGGTCACCCTCCAGTAGGGCGCTTAGAGGAAGCCACCCTCCCTGCGCGTAAACCTGTTCCGTCATGACTAACGTAACGGTTTGTCCCACTCGGGGTGAGACATCTGTCGGCAAGGTAAAAACGGCGAGGGTGGAGAGCGTTCGCGTGTCGATCGCGTCTCCTACAGTCCGCAGTATAGCGGGGACTCGCTCACCCTCGATTGAGACGCTGTAGGATTCCCCCACCACTAAGGTGTCTGCAAATTTTGGCGCTATTCCCACATGAACCTCGCGCGACCCCACGGAGACGAGCCTGAGGACTGCATTGTTGGGAGAAACAACGGTACCGGGCTCGAGCAGTCGTTCAGCGACTACGGCGTTGAACGGCGCGACTAAGGTCGACTTGTCAATAATGATTGATGCATTCGACACGTTGGCTTCAGTGGTCTGCAGTCGCGCTTGGAGTGCCGCTGTCGTCAGATTTGCATCATCTTGGTCAGCCTTTGAGGCAAGTCCTTGATTGACTAGACGCTCTGTTCGTTCGCGATTGAGTGTTGCTAGTTTGAGTTGCGCTTGAACTTCGCTTCGTTGTGCTTGAGCCAACCGAAGCGCGGCCTGTTGCTGCTCGGTGTCAAGTTGTCCTAGGGGTTGTCCGCGGCTGACGTAGTCGCCTTCTCGGACTGTGACTGCATCAAGACGTCCTGCAACTTCAAAGCCCAACAGACTGTCCGAGGACGCTTGAACAGATCCAAGAAATTGAATTTCGGTCTCGTAACCCGTTTCAAGCGTAAACGGCGTGACCGAGACGGGGAGTGGCTGAGTCTCCGTTGCAATTGTGGGCCTTACGTTGGCCTTTATCGCGCCGGAGCCAAACAGTATTATCCCAAGCGCGACGGTTGCGCTGATTAACGTCGTAAAGAGGAATTTTGGTGACATTGACCGCTCCGAGGCATGTTAAGAGGATTAACATTAGTATGTTACGCGTATTAACATTCTAAAGTAAACGTAGTACGTCGGTCCCGAAGGGGCAGATTAGATTCTTTTTTCCTTGCGTGTGTGAACCGATTTAGCCACAATTTCGTCGCTCTCCTCTGTGGGAGCTTTGTGGTGGCTCGGACGGTCCCCTCGCAGCGATAGATAGTGAACTCCGCCAGGCCCGGAAGGGAGCAACGGTAGTTATCGACTCGGGTGCCGAGGTGCGGCTGTCCGGGGCACCTCCATTTTAACCGCGGGCTTGAGACGCGTTCGGCACGACTGCACTCCAATGACATTTCCTCGCCAACCCCCGCGATCATCGCCGTTAAACTTGTGTAGAATGTAGCGCTGTGTCCAGAGCGTCGGTGTTAACAGTGTCAATCGGAATTTACAGTCTGTCCCATGCCGGCTGCGCCGCTGGCCCAATCGGGGATCTGTAGCGATGGGTTATCAAGTACTAGCGCGAAAGTGGCGCCCGTCTTCTTTCTCAGAAATGGTGGGGCAAGAGCACGTTGTTCGTGCGCTGACGACTGCACTGGAGTCTGAGCGGCTGCACCACGCCTACTTGTTTACCGGCACTCGAGGGGTGGGAAAAACAACGTTAGCGCGCCTAATAGCGAAAAGTCTTAACTGCGATACTGGCGTTACGTCAATGCCCTGCGGCGTTTGTGCCAGCTGTGTTGAGATTGCTGAAGGCCGAAGCGTTGACGTGCTTGAAGTCGACGCGGCGTCGAGAACTAAGGTCGAGGATACGCGCGAACTTCTGGACAATGTCCAGTATGCGCCGACACGCTCGCGTTTTAAGATCTACTTAATCGATGAAGTTCACATGCTCTCGAACCACAGCTTCAATGCGCTGCTCAAAACACTCGAAGAGCCGCCAGAGCACGTTAAATTCATACTGGCTACAACGGACCCACAAAAGTTGCCGGCGACGGTCTTGTCGCGCTGTTTACAATTTAATCTCAAAAACATGGTGCCCGAGCAAATTGTCGGGCACCTGAAGCATGTCCTCAGTGAAGAGAGTGTGCCGTTTGATAACGAGTCACTTGCCTTGCTTGCGCGCGGTGCCGAGGGCTCGATGCGCGATGCACTGTCGCTGTCTGATCAGGCGATTGCTCATGGTTCCGGAAAGCTAGAGTCAGACGACGTCCGTCAAATGCTCGGGACGGTGTCGAGAACTAAAGTGTTGGATTTGCTCGATGCGCTGATTGCAGATGACGCTCGGCAAGCGCTTACGGTGCTCGACGCTATTGCGAGCCATTCGCCGGATTACAGCGGGACATTGGATGAACTCGCGTCGGTGCTGCATCAGATCGCTCTCGCGCAAGCCGTTCCGGGATCAATCGATACGACGCAGCCTGAATTTACACGTTTAGAATCGCTCGCGGCAGCGCTGACGCCGGACGTCGCGCACCTCTGGTGGCAAATGTCCGTGGCCGCTAAAAAAGAGTTGGTGCTCGCCTCAGATCCCCGAAGCGGTCTGGACATGGCCGTTCTGCGATTGTTGGCGTTCAAGCCCGGGATTATTTTAGCGCAGTCGCACGAGGCACCCCCGGCAAAAAAGTCTGAGCCACCGGCGGCGCCGGTGGCTGCATCGGCGCAGATCAATACGGTCGTCCAAGCTTCACCCGCATCACCGTTACCCCACACGACTCCACAAGGCACGGCAGTGCAGGAGCTGGTGCCTGCCGAAATAGAGCCCCGGCCCAAGCGGCCGGCAATTCACACGGCTGTTATTGACGAGCCCGCCGTTATGACACCGGCTGCGGGTGTTAACGAGCAGGGTCTGGTCGAACCGGTTGATGTCGTTAGTGGCGATGTGCCTACACAGTCCAAAGTCGCTGAAGAGGATTTGCCAACCCATGGTTCATGGCCTGACTTTTTTGAAGGGCTGGGACTCAAAGGGGTGATACACACGGTCGCATCGCATTTCGAATTGGTCGAGACGTACGAGCGAACCCTTCGTTTTCAGATCGCATCGACAAATGCGGCACTTTTTAATGAGCGTCATCAAGCGGGATTGGCCAGTGCGATTGAGCAGGTCCTCGAGGCACCCGTAACCGTAATGGTCGCGGTGGGTGACACGTCTGATAATACACCTGCACGCCAACGCGAAATCTTTGAACGACGACGAGTTGACGCGGCGACGGACGCGCTAGAAAAAGATGACTGCCTCAACGCACTGGTGACTGACTTCGATGCGGCTATTGTCCCAAGTTCTATTCGACCACCTTTGACGGAGCTCTAACGTTATGAAGTTAAGCCCTGCCATTCAAGACCTGATTGAGGCACTTCGCCATTTGCCTGGTGTGGGTCCTAAGTCCGCACAGCGTATGACGCTTCATTTGTTAGAGCGTGACAGAGAGGCCGCGCAGATTTTAGGCGATGCGTTAGTCAACGCACTGACCAAAGTGGGACGCTGCCAGCGGTGCCGTAATTTTACAGAACTGAGCGTTTGCGAGCTGTGCGGTGATCCCAAACGTGACGATACGCTTCTGTGCGTGGTCGAGGCACCGGCAGACGTATTGGCCATAGAGCAGACCGGAAGTTACCGGGGACTGTATTTCGTGTTAATGGGTCACTTGTCACCGCTGGACGGAATCGGGCCGAAGCAGCTTGGCCTGGACAGTCTAGATCTTTTGCTGGCTCCGGCGTCGATCGCAGAGGTTATTTTGGCGACGAATCCGACGGTAGAGGGTGAGGCGACCGGCCACTATATCGCCGAAATTGCGTCGCGGTACGCTATTACAGTGACTCGAATTGCGCATGGTGTACCCCTGGGAGGCGAACTTGAGTTTATCGATCCCACAACACTTGCTCATGCTCTGGGGGGTAGAAAAGTGGTGGGTGGCGCATGATTTACGAGTTAGTCGAAAGCGATACGCGCCTTGAGCAGCTCTTAGAACTGCACCAGCAAGACCCGTTCGTCGCGATCGATACTGAGTTTAGGCGACGTGACACGTTTTATCCGCAAGTGGCGCTCCTGCAGCTCTGTTGGGATAAAACGGCCTACCTGGTCGACCCACTGAAGATTTCATCGACCGCGGCTTTGTCACAATTATTTTCAAATTCAGCGGTCGTGAAGCTCTTACACAGTCCGAGTGAGGACTTAGAAGTGTTTCAGCATTGGTTGGGTGTCGTGCCGACGCCGTTGTTTGACACGCAGCGGGCTTTGGCCCTGTTAGGGCACGGGTTTGGTCTGGGTTATCGCGCGATGGTTGACGTGTTTACTGGGGACGTGATCTCCAAGGCTGAGACAACGTCCGACTGGCTCAAACGACCCCTGTCTGACCGTCAACTGCACTACGCGGCGATGGACGTCACTTACTTGCGACGTATTGGCCAGACACTGCACGAAAAGTGTGTGAGCGACGGTCGCTTAGACTGGCTCCTTGAAGATACACAGGCGCTAAAAATTGGTGGGAGAGGCCCGTCTGCTAAGTTTAGGTCTGCCTGGAAGCTCAGTCCAAAAGAGCAGGGTGTGCTTCAAGCTCTCATTGAATGGCGTGAAGGTGAGGCGAGACGCTTAGATCGTCCGCGCAGCTGGATTCTGCCCGATGGCGTGATGACCCTCCTGGCTCGAAAAGCACCCATGCACATCGCTGCGTTAACGCAGATCGAAGGACTTCACGAGACGGTTATTCGTAAGCGAGGCACTGCAATATTGGGCGTCATTGAAAGTGCAGGTTCCTTGGCTCCGCCAGCGACAAATCTGTGGGAAGCTCCAGCAAAATCGCGCGAAAAAGAGTGGATGATCAAGCTCGGTTCTGTGGTCAAGGTACGAGCCGAGGTGTTGGGCGTGGCGCCCGAAATTTTATTGGCCAATAAAGATATAGAGCGGCTCGTACAGTGCTATTTCCAACAAAACCCGTTGCCTTCAGACCTATTAGGCTGGCGTTATGACGCTGTTGTTGAGGCGCTTTTAAACACGCTCTCCGAGTCGACGCCGCCGCTGCAAGTTCAACAGTAAGCGCGGTCAGTGGAGCTCAAGCCGATTCACCTAAGTTACCGTCACTTACTCTCAATGGCGTGGCCGTTTATCGTGGCCAATGCGTCCGTACCCTTACTGGGTATTGTTGATACCGCGGTCATTGGAAATACAGGCTCGGTTGTCGACTTGGGAGCGATTGCCCTCGGTGCACTCATTTTTTCATTCGTTTACTGGAGCTTTGGCTTTTTGCGTATGGGCACCACGGGCTTTATTGCTCGGGCCGATGGCGCAGGTGACAAAACCGAGGTGCGCGCGATCTTCGGCCGGTCATGCCTTATCGCTGTCGCTGTCGGTTTGCTCTTGCTGATCTTGCAATGGCCTATTGGGCTTCTGAGTTTTCAGCTGTTATCGGGCGATGAGTCAGTGGAGGCGGTCGCGCAGTCTTACTTTTATACCCGGATCTGGGGCGCTCCTGCGACCTTGATGATATTCGTGATCATGGGCGTTTGGATCGGTCTGGGGCAGGCGAGAGAACTGCTAAAGCTCCAGTTATTCCTCAATGGCTTAAACATGGTGCTCGATATTTTAGCCGCGGGGGTGCTTGGACTGGGCGCAGTGGGGATTGCAGGTGGGACTGTCGTGGCAGAGGTCATTACCTGCGGATTGGGTTTTTATCGACTAAAACGGTTCCTTGTGGAGAACCACGCTGTGGCGCCCGAGTGGCGGACGTTTTGGCCCCGGAAGCGGCTGAGGCAGTACTCACAACTGGTTGCTCTGTTAAGTGCAAACTCGGACATTATGGTGCGCACCTTACTACTGGTTTTTGCGTTTTCCTTTTTCACGAATGAGGCGGCAAAATTTGGAGTCGTTGCCTTAGCTGCGACGCATATTGTTCTGCAAATCATGGCGTTCACGGCGTTCTTCTTGGATGGCTTCGCTTACGTTGCGGAGTCACTGTCGGGACGCAGTTATGGCGCGAAGGACAAAGCGACGTTTACCATGGTGTTACGTCGAACGACGTGGCTGGCCGCTATTGCCGCCATTGGATTGTCTGCTCTGGTACTGTTATCGGGAGAAGCCCTCATTCGCACACTCACAAACCTCGAAGAGGTCGTTGTCCTGTCAACGACACTGCTACCGGTTTGCGCAGCCTATGTACTGGCCTCGTTTCCTGCGTTTCAGTTGGATGGTCTTTTTATTGGGACATCGCGAACACGCGAAATGCGCAACGCATCGCTGGGCTCGACGGTGATATTTCTGTGTGCAATCGCGTGGTTGGGTAGCTACTTTGGGCTCATAGGGTTGTGGTGGGCGATGGTTGTTTTTGTCCTCGTGCGAGCTGTATCGCTTTGGCTTTATTTTCCAGCTGTTATGAAACATTTTACGAGTGAGGGGGAAAGGAAATTATGAGCGTTACCACGAACCGACCGATAACCGTTTTTGGGGCTGCTAGGAAAGCAGGCACCTATCTTTACATGCCCTCAGACATGCCCACTGACGAATTGCCAGAGGCATTACTGCAGTTGCTGGGTGAGTTAAGGGTGATTTTAGAGATCGAGGTGTCGCCCGATAGGCAGTTGGCCCGCTGTACCGGCGCCGAAGTGCTCGAGGGGATATCTGATAAAGGGTATTATCTTCAAATACCGCCGTCTGAGTATACGCCCAATGATGACTCCCACTAGCTACCTCATTGCTCTCGTTGTCTATGCCCTTGCGGCTGTTGTGGGTTGTCGCATGCTCTACGTCCTTTGGTTCAGCCGGCTACCTCCGATCTTGGCACGCGTTGCTACAGGTCTCGTGACGGGGATTTTACTTGCGCCGAGCTACGCAGCATCAGAGATGACAACGATTGCGCCCGCGTTGGTGACGGGCCTCTTTAATCTCCTCTTTGCCGGCGGTGTTGCAGCCGCGACGCCGGCCTTCATTATGCTTTTTATCAGTGGCCTCGTCGGTGTTGGCGTAGCTCTGGTGTCTGGACGTTTGTCCACTTCTCGTCCCGACTCAGCGTAGGCTTATGATCGCGGGACCTGCGTAAAACGACTCGTAAACCTCGGAATCATCCGTTAATCTCTCGCCTCGACTGTATGGAGCTGTACTATGAAATTTACGGGCACTGACAATTATGTAGCCACCGACGACCTCAGAATGGCGGTTGACGCCGCGGTCGCACTGCAACGGCCACTGCTGATTAAGGGCGAGCCCGGAACGGGCAAAACCATGCTGGCCGAGGAAGTCGCATCGGGTCTGGGGATGAGACTTATACAATGGCACATTAAGTCGACCACCAAGGCGCAACAAGGTCTCTATGAGTATGACGCGGTCTCGCGACTTAGAGACTCTCAGCTGGGAGGCGAGGGTGTTCACGACATTGCCAACTACATTAAGCGTGGCAAGCTGTGGGAGGCCTTCGATGCGGACGAGCAGGTCGTGCTCCTCATTGATGAGGTCGATAAGGCCGACATCGAGTTCCCGAATGACTTGCTGGTCGAGCTGGACCGGATGGAGTTTTTTGTTTACGAGACGGGTGAGACGATCAAAGCACGCCATCGTCCTGTCATTATAATTACGTCAAATAACGAGAAGGAATTGCCAGACGCGTTCCTACGTCGCTGTTTCTTTCACTTCATCAACTTTCCAGATCGCGAGACCATGCGGCAAATCATTGATGTTCATTACCCGACGATCAAGCAAGATCTCGTACAAGAAGCCCTTGAGGTGTTCTTTGAGTTAAGGGGCATCCCTGGGCTCAAAAAGAAGCCGTCGACCTCTGAGCTGATCGATTGGCTCAAGCTGCTTATGGCGGATGACATTCCGGATGAAGTCCTCAAGAATCGAGATCAGACAAAAGCGATACCGCCCTTGTACGGCGCGCTGGTTAAGAACGAGCAGGACGTACAGTTACTCGAACGACTGGCGTTTATGCATCGACGCGAGAGCAATCAGTAAGGAGCGCACCGATGCTGGTAAATTTTTTCCAGGCGCTCAAAGACGGTGGGGTTCCGGTAACGCCGAGGGAGCTGTTGGACCTATTGGCTGCCATGAATCAGCAGCTGGTGTTTGGCAATATCGACGACTTTTACAACCTGTCTCGCGCCGTAATGGTGAAGGACGAGAAGTATTACGATCGTTTTGATCGCGCGTTCGGGCTTCATTTCAGAGACCTGGAAGGTGTTGATGATGTTATTGAAGCACTGATCCCTGACGATTGGCTCCGATCCGAGTTCGTCAAACAGCTCTCGGATGAAGATAAAGCGAAAATCGAATCATTGGGCGGCTTAGAGAAGCTGATTGACGAGTTTAAGAAGCGTCTAGAAGAGCAGGAAAAGCGTCACGAGGGCGGAAACAAGTGGGTCGGCACCGGCGGCACGTCACCGTTTGGCAATGATGGCTTTCATCCCGAGGGTATTCGTGTCGGGGGACAGGGTAAGAATAAAAAAGCCGTTAAAGTCTGGGATCGCCGCGATTTTAAGAATTTAGACGACGGCGTTGAAATCGGCACACGAAATATCAAGGTTGCCTTACGACGTCTGCGGAAATTCGCCAGAACGGGATCAGCGGACGAACTCGATTTGGACGACACCATCAGTTCGACCGCACGTAACGCCGGCCTGCTGGACATAAAAATGGTGCCCGAGCGCCATAACGCCGTGAAGGTTTTATTGTTTCTCGATGTTGGTGGCTCGATGGATCCGCACGTCAAGGTGTGTGAAGAGCTGTTTTCAGCTGCGAGAACCGAGTTTAAACATCTCAAGCATTTTTATTTCCATAACTTCCTGTACGACAACGTGTGGGAAAACAATATTCGGCGCCATAACCAACGAACCGCATTGCACGATGTGCTGCATAAGTTTGGGCACGATTACAAAGTTGTGATTGTGGGCGATGCTTCGATGTCACCGTATGAGATTGTTCAGCCCGGTGGCAGTGTCGAGCACTGGAACGAAGAACCCGGAGCGCTTTGGCTTGAGCGGTTACGCTCTACCTACGAGAAGTGTGTGTGGCTGAACCCGGTGCCTGAAGATGAGTGGCAATACACGCAGTCTATTGCCATTACGAATCAGCTGATGGAAGAAAAAATGTATCCCCTGACCTTAGGCGGGTTGGAGGATGCAATGGGGTTTCTTAGCAAATAACAGTGGTTCCACAAGACGATTACATTGGCTAGACTCAGAGACATAAAAATGACAGCTCTGAGGCTAGAACAATGTCCTATAAGAATGTAATCACCACTTTATTCGTCACGAGCCTGGTTGCCGCCTGCGGGGACACTGATGCCCCACAGACGCCTGCCACTCCGAAAGTTGGGGACGCTTCCGCAAGCGTTGCCGCCGTCGACACTCAGAGAATTATGAATGCCGCTCAAGAGCCGGAGATGTGGTTGAGCTATGGTGGTTCGTATGACGAGACGCGTCACTCATCTTTGGCGTCTATTAACGGCGATACGATTCAAGATCTCGGCGTGGACTGGGTTTACGAAATGGATAAACCGCGGGGGGCAGAGGCCACTCCGATCGTGGTCGATGGCGTCATGTATGTCACGGGCTCTTGGTCTGTTGTTTACGCCATCGATGCGAGAACGGGCAAAGAGTTGTGGACGTACGACCCAGAGGTGTCGGGTGAAGATGCGGCTAAAGGCTGTTGCGATGTGGTCAATAGAGGGGTTGCTGTGCATAACGGCAAGGTCTTTGTCGGCGTATTTGATGGTCGATTAGAAGCGCTCGATGCGGCATCCGGTGAGGTGCTGTGGAGTAACGTTACAGTCGATCAATCAAAGCCTTACACCATTACGGGCGCGCCGAGAGTTTTCAAGAACAAGGTGATCATTGGAAACTCGGGCGCGGAGTTGGGTGTGCGAGGTTACGTCACTGCCTACAACGTCGAGAGCGGTGACCTCGAGTGGCGTTTTTATACGGTCCCCAACCCAAATAAAGAGCCTGATGGCGCTGCGTCTGATGCGATTTTTGCTGAGCTGGCGAATGACAGCTGGGGTGACACTGGCGCTTGGACAACCGACGGCGGCGGTGGCACTGCCTGGGACTCTATTGTCTACGACACAGTGAATGACCAGGTGCTCGTGGGCGTTGGAAATGGCTCGCCCTGGAATGCGGCCATACGCGACCCTGAGGGTGATTTTGGTGGTGCGTATGACAACTTGTTCTTGTCCTCCGTACTCGCGCTCGACGCGGACACTGGGGCTTATCGGTGGCATTACCAGACAACACCCCGTGATCAGTGGGACTTTACGGCCACGCAACAAATGGTGCTTGCAGATCTTCCGCTTGGAGAAAATGGCGCGAGCCGCCGAGTGGTCATGCAGGCGCCTAAAAACGGCTTCTTTTACGTGCTTGATGCGCAAGATGGAGAGCTTCTGTCGGCGACACCGTTCTCCGAGCAGAATTGGACCACTGGCGAGATCGACGAGAATGGTCGGCCTGTGATCACTCAAGAGGCGATCGAACTGGACAATATGGTGGTTGTGCCTGGTCCCACAGGGGCTCACAACTGGCATCCCATGTCCTTTAATCCCAAGACGGGTCTCGTCTACATCCCTACCAATCTCGCGTTGCCCTACGTTTACGTTGATAACGATGCTGCCCGAAGTGCCAAGAGCCACTGGAATACGGGTTATGACTCAGCGTCAGCCTGGGCGTATGAATTCCCGAAAGGTACGATCGCTTATACGCAAACGCTCGATGGCGGAAGCCTTGTCGCTTGGGATCCGGTGGCAGGTGAGCCGGCTTGGATAGTGCCTTTTCCCCAAGCCTTCAATGGCGGCACCTTGAGTACCGACGGAGGGCTAGTTTTTCAGGGAAATAAGCGGGGTGAGTTTGTCGCATACGACGCCGAAACAGGTGAACGGATGTGGACTCAGCGATTAGTGGGTGACGCAGCCGCAGCGCCGATGACTTACGAACTTGACGGTGAGCAATATGTGTCGGTGTTGTCGGGATGGGGTAATGTTTCCATGATGATTTACGGTGCGGCGTTGGAGAAGCCCGTGACTCCAGAGCCCGGACGCATTGTCACCATGAAACTCGGCGGTAAGGCCGAGCTTCCATCACCGCTAGACTATTTAGTTGTCGAAAGTCCAAAGGCGCCGCTGGTCGGTGATGCTGAGACATGGCAACTCGGTATGCAACGCTTTGCTGAGAACTGTCAGTTCTGTCACGGCGCCTACGCCATTAGCTCTGGCGTCATACCTGATTTGCGGTGGTCTGGCATATCGGCCAACGAAGACTCGTGGGCTGCCATTGTTCGCGATGGCGCACTTACCGACAACGGTATGGTGGGGTTCTCAGACATTATCGATGACGAGGAGATTGAGGCGATTCGACACTACGTGTTGCGACAGGCTTGGTTGGCTGTTGAGAACGGGACGGCAGATGCGCCAGAAGTTGCGGCTCTCGGCGATCAATAGAGGGTCGTCGTCGGTTCCAAAGGCGCTCGTCTAATGCCTGTAAAACGCAACGAGCGCCGCTGTAACCGCCACATTAAGTGATTCAACGCCATTTTTCATGGGGATATGCAGCGACAGATTGGCGGCTCTCATTGTTTGAGGGCTCGCGCCGTCCGTCTCGCCCCCTAAGACATAAACCGTCGCGGTGTCGGGGTGGTAGTCGAACAACGAAGTCTTTGCGCCCCCGTCCATAACGGCAATTTGAAATCCCCGACTTTTAAGGTCGGTGACGCAGCTTAAAGCGTCATCACATTGAATAATTGGGGCGCTAAAAACAGTGCCGGCTGACGCTTTAATGACCAACGGGCCCAGTGCGGCGACTGATTTTTTTGGATAGAAAATTGCATTGACTCCCGCTGCACAACACGACCTGATTGTCATGCCAACGTTCTGCGGGTTAGTCACGCCGTCGAGAAGAACTCCTCTAAAATCGGCCGTTTTTTCAGTTTCAAGCGTACTTAAGAACGACGTCAACGAATTAAACTGGGGGCAAAACAAGTCCAACGCCACGCCCTGATCTTGCTTGCCGTTGCGTGAAATGCGAGAGAGCGAACCGCGGTCGTGTGTTTGAATATCCACGCCTCGAATTTTGGCTGCGCTCTGAATCTGCCTTACAATTTCTCCCGGCTTGTTACTCTGAGCAAGGTGCAGCTTCCTAGGCGTCAATGAGGCGTCAGAAAGCGCCTCAAGCACAGGTTTTCGGCCGTAGATAGTGAGGGTCTGTGATAGGTCCATTTTTAGCGGCGTTCTCGCGAGAAAAGAGCATCAGTGAAAGAGAAGGTGGAGTATGCCATTAACACTGTTTACGAGTCCTGGTTGTCACCTTTGCGAACAAGCAGAGGAGATGCTGGATTACTTGGACATCCAATGCAACTTAGTCGATATTTCGTCGCAGATTGATCTCATTCGATTATACGGTGTTCGCATACCGGTACTGAAACGCGCCGATGGTTCGGAGTTGGGTTGGCCTTTTGACACGCTCGATGTTGAGCGTTTTACCGCCTGAGGCTTGCTTATTTATCTCGTTCCACTCGGATGGCAAGGACGTCGCACTCCGCTGCGCTGACCACGCCGTCGGTCGTCGTCCCCAAGAGTAATTCGAGTCCCCAGCGTCCGTGGCTTCCAAGGACGATTAGGTCTGCTGCGATGCGCCTTGCTACTGAGGGTATTTCTTTTTCTGGGCGCCCGCTGGCGAGGTGACAATGCTGGCTAGGAATACTCAGTTGCGTTGCCAGGTCCTGAAGGTGAATCTCTGCCTGTTCATTAATCTCTTCTTGCAGAGACGAGGTATCCACATGCAGGTCAGCGCCATACGTGAGCGACAAGGGCTCTACAATGTGCAGTATGTGGATCTCGGCTTGCTGGGTCCGCGCCATTGTGGCCGCCTTGATGGCGATCTTGTCAGAAGCCACCCCCAAATCGATTGCAACGAGTAAGCGTTTGTAGGCCATTGATCCGTCCGGCATTGACTTATAAGTGTATGAGCATACCTTTGTGCTCTTGTGTGAACCAGTGGTGACCGTTGTGTCGATCGTTTTGATTTTACTCATTATCGCAGTCGCGGCTGCGCCTCTAATGTCGGCCCTTCCCTCGAAAGTACAACGCTATGAGGCGAGGATCCGTGGTCATGCGTCACAGTGTGGTATTACGATTAAGCTCGAACCCGCTCCTGAGATTCCCGCACGCTTTGGATATCGGGCCAGTGCACATATCGTTGCCTATAAAAAGCGGCGACCGGAGTCTTGCTTGCCATGTGTTGAGCCGAAGTTGGCGGTAAGAGTGGATGGCGTTTGGGCGAGCATTCCGTTAGAGCAACCCATTAATCAGTGTTTCGAGGAGTTGCCAGAAGGGGTTCAAATTATGGAGTTAGCCGAATACTACGTTTCGGTCTATTGGAACGAGAAGGGTGGGGAAGACGCGGTCACTTCGGTGGATGAAACACTGACACAAATGTTGGCGATGTCTGGTTTTGAATAGCTTCTCTCAAAGAGAATTAACATTATTCGCTTGACCTGAGCCTATTATTGTCCCGTACACTCCGCGATCTGCACCGCACCGGTGTCATGAGTTAACACACGACTTGGGTATCAAATTCGCAAATGGGTAAGTCACTGGTTATCGTTGAGTCACCGGCTAAGGCAAAGACGATCAATAAATATCTTGGCTCCGACTTTATTGTGAAGTCGAGCGTCGGGCATGTTCGTGATCTTCCTACTGCAGGGAGTGCGCCGACTACAGACCCCAAGGAACGAGCAGCACAGGCCGCCATAACCCGGAAGATGGCGCCCGATGAAAAGGTGCGCTACCAGGCAAAGAAGAAGCGCGATCAGTTGGTTCGGCGCATGGGGGTCGATCCAAAGAACGGCTGGACCGCACGCTACGAAGTCTTACCCGGTAAAGAAAAAGTAGTCGACGAGCTCAAGAAGCTCGCTAAAAATGCCGACGCAATTTATCTGGCCACTGACCTCGACAGAGAAGGTGAGGCCATAGCTTGGCACCTCAAGGAAATTATTGGTGGCGACGAGTCTCGCTATCAGCGTGTCGTGTTCAACGAAATCACTAAACGCGCGATTCAGAATTCGTTTGCATCCCCCACACAGCTTGATACGAATCGCGTTCACGCGCAGCAAGCACGTCGCTTTTTAGACCGTGTTGTTGGGTTTGAAGTGTCCCCGCTCCTGTGGGCAAAAATTGCCAGGGGTCTGTCGGCAGGACGAGTACAGTCAGTCGCGGTTCGGTTAATCGTGGAACGCGAGCGCGAAATACGGGCGTTTATTCCCGACGAGTATTGGCAACTTCACGCCGATTTGGCCGCCAGCGGCGGTGAGACAGTTCGTTTTGAGGTGGTTAAGTTTAAAGGGGAAGCCTTTACCCCTAAAACGGAACAAGAGACGACAAAGGCTGTTTCTGCGCTTCAGAATTCCCGCTTTGATGTCTCGGATCTTGAAGCGCGAAAGACAAGTTCTCGGCCTTCTGCACCCTTTATCACGTCAACATTGCAGCAGGCGGCGAGTACTCGCCTAGGATTTAGCGTTAAGAAAACAATGACGCTTGCGCAGCGACTGTATGAGGCAGGGCACATTACCTATATGCGGACTGACTCCACTAATTTAAGTGGCGAGTCTGTCGAGGCCTGCCGTAGCTACATCAGTGACGCATTCAGTTCGAGCTACCTACCCGATGCGCCAAATCGATATGGCGCGCGAGAGGGCGCTCAGGAAGCACACGAGGCGATTCGTCCGTCGAACGTGAAGGTGAGCGCCGAGTCTCTCAAAGATGCCGAGCGTGACGCTCAGCGGCTCTACGAGCTGATATGGCGACAGTTTGTGGCGTGTCAGATGACGCCCGCCCGGTATTTGAGTACGACGGTTACAGTGAGTGCCGACGAGTACGATATGACCGCAAAGGGGCGTGTCGTCGAGTTTGACGGCTACACGCGTGTACAGCGACCGATGGCGAAGAAGGGCGATGACGCGTTATTACCTGACTTTAAGGTGAGCGACGTACTTGCGATGTCGGCATTGCATCCGGCACAACACTTCACGAAACCGCCGGCTCGTTACGGTGAGGCCAGTTTGGTCAGAGAGCTTGAAAAGCGCGGAATAGGCCGTCCATCAACGTATGCCGCGATTATTTCTACTATCCAAGATCGAGGCTACGTCAAGCTTGAGAATCGGCGCTTCTATGCGGAGAAAATGGGCGATATTGTGACTCAGCGGTTGCAGGACAGTTTTGAGGACCTCCTCGATTACGGCTTTACCGCCTCAATGGAAGCGAACCTTGACCAGGTTGCGGAGGGTCGCAAGGACTGGCGTGAAGTCCTCGACAATTTTTACAGCGACTTCCGCTCCAAGTTAGAGCTTGCAGAGCAGCCCGGTGAGGGCGGTATGCAGGCCAATGAGCCGACACCTACGGGGATTGCGTGCAGTACCTGTGAGCGTCCCATGCAGGTAAGAACGGCGAGCACCGGTGTTTTTCTGGGTTGCTCCGGGTACAACTTGCCCCCTAAGGAGCGCTGCAAAACCACGATTAATCTTATTTCGGGCGACGAGGTCGTATCGATTGATGCGGACGATGAAGCCGAATCGAGATTGCTGTTAACAAAAGAGCGCTGCCATAAATGCAACGCGGCTATGGACAGTTATCTTATTGATGAAACGCAGAAATTGCATGTTTGCGGAAATAACCCTGACTGCGATGGATATCGCGTCGAAACGGGTAGCTTTAAGATCAAAGGCTATGACGGGCCGACACTTGAGTGTGACAAATGCAGTTCTGAGATGCAGCTCAGAACGGGGCGGTTTGGTAAGTACTTTGGGTGCACTAACAGCGAGTGTAAAAACACCCGCAAGTTGCTGCGTAGCGGTGAAGCAGCGCCGCCCAAAATGGACCCGATTCCGATGCCGGAACTGCGGTGCGTAAAGGTGGAAGACCATTACATTTTGCGTGACGGCGCCGCAGGCCTCTTTTTGGCGGCGAGTCAATTTCCAAAACACCGTGAGACGCGACCGCCGTTCGTCGACGAGATCATTCCTCACCAGGCGGAACTTGATCCGAAATATCAGTTTTTGCTTGACGCACCTGTTACCGATGATGTGGCTAATCGCAGTCAGATTCGATTCAGCAGAAAGACCAAAGAGCAGTACGTCATGACCGAAATCGATGGCAAGGCGACGGGCTGGAAGGCGTTCTTTAACAACGGCGCTTGGCTGGCCGAAGGCTCGGGTAAGCCGGCACCCAAAAAAAAGCCAAAGGCCAAAGCGAAAGCAAAAAAGAAGCCGGTTAAAAAGTAGGGTTGATCGTCCGTGAGTCAGGCTCAGTCCTTTGCAAATCACAGCATGTACATGGCATCAATCGTTTTGACGGCGTGGGACAGTGCGATGAAGGCCAGCACTGCAGCCGCTCCCGCCTTAGACGCCGCGTTTGCCCCGGCTGTCCGCCTACATTTGCTTGATGCTTACGGTTGGCAGCTCCTGGCGTGTAACCGAGTGACGGGGTTGCCGCTCAAGCCCCCACACTGTGTTGCGGCCATGCCATTACTGGCAGAAGGGATTGAAGTGGCTCCTGAGGTCAAAGAGTTTCGTTTGCTTGAGGCTGGAGGCTGGCTCGCTGAGTTACAAAAAGAAATTGCGCCAGGTTTGGCCCCGATAGCACCGGCCCATGTCTTGGCGGTTGAGCGCACGGGCTTCAACTACGCTGCGGCGACGGACTGTTTTCGCGAGCTGGAACGCTTAATGGACCGCGTATCGGGTGTTATTGACGAATCATGATCGAGCCGCGCGCTTGTGGTAAAGCGCGATCTATAGTGTTACTGTCAGGGACAAACTACGACATCTTGTGAGGTTCGAAAATGTCTACGTCGCTTTTGGAAATCGTTGATTTAGGTGATGGAGAAGTTGTGCTGCAGCGAGCAGAGGACGACTCGGAGCCATTAGTGAGCATCCAGTTTTCAGAAGAAGCAAGCGCGTACCTCATGGACAATAATCTTGAAGTCGCAAAGATTATGATTCAGGCCGGCATTCAGGCGGCTGCAAAAATGGCGGAACGGTCAGGTGTCGATATGGACACAACCGAGTCATCGGACAAGGCAGAACGCCGAACGCTGCATTGATCACTGGCGTCGAATGACGCCAACACTCACACCTTCGATTGCGATAGATTGCTCACTGAGATCAATCTCTATTGGCGCGTAGGCGTCGTTCTCTGCAATTAAATCAACGCGTTGATCGCTAATTCGATTCCAACGTTTCACTGTGACTTCATCTTCAATGCGCACAATTGCTATTTGGCCTTGGCGGACCTCGCGGGTGCTGTGAACGGCAATGAGGTCTCCGTCAAAAATACCGGCGTTGATCATACTGTCTCCGCAGACCTGCAGAAGGTAGTGCGCGGGTGGGGCGAAGAAGCTCGCGCTGAGGTCACAGTAGTCTTCGATATGCTCTTGCGCTAAAAGTGGGGCGCCCGCGGCAACTCGCCCGACAATAGGCAGACCCAGTTGCGCGGTTAAGCGAATACCGCGAGACGCCCCCGCAACAAGCTCGATGACGCCCTTCTTAGCGAGTGCCTTTAAGTGCTCTTCAGCGGCGTTTGCAGACTTAAACCCAAGCTCCCGAGCGATGTCGGCGCGTGTCGGTGGCATACCTGTGGCCTCGATGCTCGACTTGACGACATCCATCACCTGTTGCTGTCGGGCTGTAAGCTTATTCATGGCTGTTCTCCGGTGGTTTTACTGAATATATATGCAGGCTGTTTAAATGTACAGTATTGGCCGAACGATGGCGCGTCGGTAGCTTATAGCCTTCATCTAATGTGTGGATTGAGCATGGAATCATTTTTAACGCTGGTCGCCCCTCTGAGCGATGCGACAGGGCTACCCATGGTGACAACTGCCTTGTTGTCATTAATTGCGCTGGGAGTCTCGGGTCATTTTGGAATTCGATACGCAGTAAAACGTCTGACAGCGGTTGCCGATACAACGGCCACGCGTTGGGACGATGTGGTTTTTTACTCCATCTCGCCGCCGATTCAGTGGGCGATGTGGATTGCGATTATTTACGGATTGCTCAGCCTCTTTGAGGAGGCGCAGGGGCTTCGCAATGCCTTGGTTCATGTTGCTGATGCGGGTCTAATACTCTTGGTGGGTTGGCTACTACACCGCGTGTCGACAGGCGTTGAAAATGAGTTATTGTCAGAGCACCGTGGCCCACGTAACTCCGATGATCGCGCAACCATAAGTGCGGTTGCGCGGCTAGCTCGAATTACGGTCTGGGTATTGTCGTTATTGATGGTCTTGCAGTCGCAAGGTGTTTCTGTATCAGGACTACTGGCCTTTGGTGGGGTGGGTGGTATTGCAGTAGGTTTTGCAGCAAAGGACTTGCTTGCAAACTTTCTAGGCGGGTTGAGCATCTACTTGGATCGGCCATTTGCAGTCGGCGATTGGATTCGCTCCCCTGACCGGCAAATCGAAGGGACTGTGGAAGATATTGGTTTGCGAATGACCCGCATTAGGACGTTTGACCAGCGCCCACTTTACGTCCCTAACTCGACCTTTTCGAGTGTGTCACTCGAAAATCCATCGCGAATGACTAACCGACGAATCTACGAAACGATCGGTGTTCGATACGAGGACGCTAGTCGAGTTGCAGCCATTGTTAAGGACGTGATGGCGATGTTTCGAAGCCATGATGATATCGCACAAGATCGAACACTGATCGTCAACTTCAACCACATGGGGCCGTCGTCACTCGACTTTTTTGTCTACGCCTTTACCAAAACGACTAACTGGGTGGAGTATCACGCGATCAAGGAAGACGTTTTACTTCGTATTCTAGCGATTGTAGAGGATAACGGTGCGGAGATTGCCTTCCCGACACACACGATTCATCAAGTACTTCCTGAGCCCGCAGATACCTAGTGGGTTGGGCCTCTTAGGGTGCTGACGCGTTCGAAAGCGATTTATCGGGTGTGGTGAGTGTGCGCGTGAGACTGTCAATGTCTCGTCTAATGCGTTGTGCTTCGCCGAGTTCATACACCTCTTTGAACGAGAGTTCGCGCCATGTCGCAACGACCTGAACAGCGGGGTGATCGACATACCGAACGTACCCTTGACGCAAGCTTCGTGTCTCGCGCAGTGCAATCGCATGGCGATATTGAGGGTCGTCCAAAACGACTGCAGGCTGAGCCGCAGGGCCGTTAATCGATGCATCATCTGTGGTGCTATTAAGTCCGGTGGCCACGTCGATGTACTCGACGTCCGCGGCTTCTTGGGCATTTTCAGAGGCTGTGCTGTGCTCGACCACTAACACCCGCTGCGGTGCTTGGGGATGCGCGACCATGGGGGTGTAGTTGGGCGGTAGGTCCTCACCGAGCGAATTCATCCATAGATCTATCTCGAGGGTAGCCTCGGCGTCGACGCTAATTTTTACGGTACCTTGAAGGCGTGGCTGCGACGCATTCTCAAGCCAGGTATCCACTACGATTGGTGCGGCGACACCCTCGGGAGCTTGCAGCCATGCGAGGCTTATCACGGGCGTTTTTTTGCTTGTCTTTTGCAGGCTTTCGATCCCCTGCGCGAGCATTTCGATTGGCAGCACCTGGTAAGTCGCGGGCAGGGCGGGTGGTGCTTCCACGTCAACCAGTGGACGAGGCTCGGTAGGGTTGTCGTCGTCGGCGTAGGTGTCTAACCAGTTCAGTGTCTGTGAACCGGACCTTGCACCGTCGAGACTTCCCGACAAGTCAGTCCCTGCGTTAAATTCAGCGCTATTAAGGAGGTCCAAGGGCTGCGCGCCGCGCTGGCCCGTCGTCAGGTCGAGCACCTCGTCGGTGGCGTTAGATTGTGTTGTTTGATCGGAAGTGAGGGGAGCTTGCTCTGTGCTGCTCTCTGCTTCATTGGTTGGTTTGGACGCTAAGGACAGGGCCTCCAAAGGCACTTGCACAGCACTGTTTGGTAACGCCGCCTCGTCCTCCCTGATCGCATTAGTGCGGACCTCTGAGGCACTCTCAACCACCCCTCGGTCAAGGTGTGTCGCAGACTCATCGAAGGCCACTGCAATCGAGGGATCAGCCGTTTCACCGTCTTCAGACGCCGCTACCGGCTGGCTATCTGAAAGGCCCATATCCGTCGCAGTCACTTCGGGCGCTTTGGGTGGCTCTGGGAATACTTGAATGGAGCCATTGTTGTTAACCTGGACAGCCGCCTCACCCCAGCTGTCTTTTAATGCGTTGATCTCGTCGTAGCTGGTGAGCCATCTCCGTTCGTCACTGTAGGTAAGGACGGGGAAAGCATCCCAAACTTCAGTCGCGAGAGTCGCGTTATCCGAATCGATATAAATAGCCAGTTCGAGGCGCGCCCAGCCCGAGGGCTCGTCACTCGCAATCAGCGATCGCGTGCGGGCGACCTCCGAACTTTGGGCGATGCTTTCACTGACGATCAATACGCCAAAAAACGCAGCGGCTAGTCCTAAACTTAAGTGCTTGCGCATGCTTCTTCCCATCGTGTCATGAGCCCTTCGAGGTAATCATGGCGAGCCTGCCCTGACTCGAGCTCACGCACGAACCGGAGCTTATCCGAGCCGGCAAGCTTAAATTCTTTAGGATTGCTCTGCAGAAGTCCTATCAACGCTGTGACTGGTACCGGTGTGGTGGGTTCAAACTTGACGCTACCACCTGAAACGCTCACGTCAACTTCCGAGATGCCGAGTTTCTGTGCTCGAAGTCTAATTTCACCCTGCGCAAACAGCTGCTTGGTGGCATCGGGCAACAAGCCAAATCGGTCGATCATTTCGATCTGAATGTCATTAAGTTCGTCCTTGGTTGTCGCCTGTGCGATGCGTTTATAGAGGACCAGTCGCGTTGAGATGTTGGGCAAATAATCGTCTGGAATAAGAGCGGGAAGATGCATTTTGATTTCTGTTCCCGTCTCTAAAGGCGCATCAACATCGGGAATTTCCCCTTTTCGAAGCGACTCAACAGCGCGGTTGAGCATCTCGAGGTAGAGTGAAAACCCCACCTGCTCAATCTGTCCCGATTGTTCATCGCCGAGTAGCTCCCCAGCGCCGCGGATTTCGAGGTCGTTGGATGCGAGCATGAAGCCTGCGCCCAGCGCGCCGGCCGATTCAATCGCTTCAAGTCGTTTCTCGGCATCGGGCGTAATCGCGGAGCGGGGTGGGGTGAGTAGGTAGGCGTAGGCCTGGTGGTGTGAGCGACCGACCCGGCCGCGCAACTGATGTAATTGAGCCAAGCCAAACTTGTCGGCTCTGTCGATAATGATGGTGTTTGCGGTCGGGACGTCAATACCGGTTTCGATAATGGTTGAACACACGAGTACGTTGTGTCGTTGGTGGTAGTAGCTGGACATCACGTGCTCAAGCTCCTGCTCCCTCAGCTGTCCGTGTGCAATTCCAAACGACAAATCAGGAACCAGTTCGGACAGCTTTCGCGCGGTTTCCTGAATGGTTTTGACTTCGTTGTGGAGGTAGTAAACCTGTCCTCCGCGCAGCGTCTCTCTGAGTATTGCCTCTTTGACCAGCCCCACGCTATGTTCTCGGATAAAGGTCTTAATCGACAGACGTTTAGCAGGCGGTGTCGCAATGACAGACAAATCCCTGAGACCTCCAAGCGCCATATTCAGGGTGCGGGGAATAGGCGTGGCGGTCATGGTTAAAATATCCACCTCGGCGCGGAGTGCTTTGATGGCGTCCTTTTGTTTGACGCCAAAGCGGTGCTCCTCGTCGATAATTAAAAGGCCCAGATCTAAAAACCCAAAGTCGGTCTGAAGCAGCTTGTGGGTTCCCACCAGGATGTCGATTTCTCCAGCTTGTAGGCGCTTGCTGACCTCTAAAATGTCCTTGTTTGACTTAAACCGCGAGACAACCTCGACCGTGATCGGCCAATCGGCAAAGCGATCATTAAAGTTGTTGTAATGTTGTTGGGCGAGCAGCGTTGTAGGCACCAGTACGGCCACCTGTTTGCGATTATGTGCGGCGATGAATGCCGCACGCATGGCGACTTCTGTCTTACCAAACCCAACGTCACCGCATACGAGTCTGTCCATCACCTTTTCTGCGCACATGTCGTTCTTTACCGCTTCAATCGCAACGGCCTGATCGGGCGTTTCCTCAAAGTTGAAACTTGAGCAAAACTGCTCCCAAGCGGTTTCGTCGAGAGCGTGTGCAAAGCCCTTGCGAGCCTCTCGTTTGGCATACACTTCCAAAAGCTGTGCCGCGACGTCAGAGGCCCTCTCAGACGCCTTCCTCCGGGCTTTGCTCCATTGCTCAGTGCCAAGTCGATGAAGCGGTGCTGTGTCCGCGTCTCCGCCGCTGTAACGGCTGATCAAATGTAACGATCCAACAGGTACATAGAGCTTGTCGTTATTAGCGTACTCAAGCAGAAGGAACTCGGCGTCGTGGTCATCAATACGTAGTTTTTCAAGACCCATATACCGGCCGACACCGTGCTCTAGGTGCACGACGGGAAGTCCTGGCCGCAACTCGGTGAGGTCTCGGATGATCGCTTGCGTATCGGTTTGTTCGGTGGCTCGGCGTCGCCGCTTTTGAGCCACTCGTTGGCCAAAGAGCTGGTCCTCAGACACCAGTGCGGGTTCGTCAGGTGAGGTGAAGGAGGCTCTATTGATGTCTGCAACCGTAATGCCCAAGGGTACGCCACTGGCCACAAAGTCGTCCCAATGCGAGACAGGTGTTGGGATTAGACCTTCTTTGGACAGCGACTCAAGGAGGATTTCGCGTCTTCCTGCGCTTTCGACGCTCAGCACGACGGGTGACGTGTGCGTCCGCAAAAAGGCAGATAGCTTTGCTACGCCGGCAAGCGAGCGAAACGCCTCATTCTCTGTGAAGGGCTCGGGGGAGTAGCTCTGAAGCACGATGTGGAGCGTAGACTCGGTCGAGCTTCTGAATTCCAAAACGCAGTGTCGCTTGATGCAGGCGTAAAGTTCTTCCGGCGGGATGAAGCCTCGACGTGGTTCGACTAAAGGCCGTCTAGGATCAACGCCGTACTCTTCGAAGCGACGATTTACTTCGCTCCAAAATCGTGTCGCGGAGCTGAAGTTATCACCGATCATAACCATGGGTGTTGCGCTTGGGAGGTACTCAAAGAGTGAGTGGCATTCATCGAAAAAGAGGGGTAAGTAATACTCTGCGCCCTGTGGCGCGCGTCCTTGACTAACCTCGTTAAAGACACTGCACTGTTCAGGGTCACCGTCGAAACTGCGGTACCAATCGATCTTAAATCGCTCGATGGCATCGCCATGCAATGGGAATTCGCGTGCCGGTAAGAGCGCTATATCGTGCAACCGTTGTGCCGTGCGCTGAGTCTCGGGGTCAAAACTTCGCAGCGATTCGATTTCACCATCAAAGAGATCGATCCGCAGTGGTTCATTGCTGCCCATGGGAAAGACGTCGAGTAACGAACCCCGTGTCGCAAATTCACCATGCTCAAAAACCGTATCAACACTGCGGTAGCCGTTACGCGTGAGGTTGCGGACAAACTTTTGCGCATCGAGGTGTTGGCCCTGAGACAGACTAAGAACGCCCGCTTCAATGAAATGCTTCGGCGGCAGTCGGTGCATCAGTGTTGTTATAGACGCAATGACCACACCATCGGTCAGTGTGGGTAACCGCGACAACGCCTTAAGTCTGTCGGAGATGATGTCCTCGTGAGGTGAGAAATTGTCGTACGGCAGTGTTTCCCAGTCGGGAATGAGTAAAATTTCTTTTGACGGGTCTAAAAAAAACGGCAGTTCCGCCGCGAGCGTGTGCGCAGCAGCAGTCGTTCCCGTGATAACGATCATTAGCGGCGTGGCTTTTGACAACTCACTGAGGTACTGCGATTCGGTCGAGCCCGAGACCGGCCCGATCGAAGTCCTTTTACCTGCCTCGTTTGGCCAGGGCAGCGACGATACGATATTTGAAAATGAAGTCATTCGAGCTCCTTGATCGACGCCGGATTTTACGTGTCAGAACTCTCGCTTACTAGGGCTGAACGGTTGCTGTTCGGGTCATCTGAGGGCGATAATGCGCAGACACTCACATTTCACGACTCCGAAGCGAGTCGGTACACAAGGATAAAGCATGGCGCCCCAGAGAAAGCGCCAGCGTCCTGACGATTATTTTGTGGATTGGAAGGAGCGTGAAGCTCTGGCTGAATCCATGATTCCGATCGTCGGCACACTGGCCCGCGAAAAGAATGTCAAGTGTTACATCTACGGGAAGTCTCTCGTCAACCTCAGTGTCCTCGACATTATGAAAGCGCACCGCTGGGTGCGTCAGGTTGAAGATAATGAACTTTCAGAGTTCGAAACGATTCGCGTTTTGGAGTCCATCGCTAAGCTAAATTTAGGTCCTTCGCATATCGATATTGGGCGGCTATCCATTGAGTATTTTGACAAAGACCAGGGTGAAAACCTGTCACTTGATGAGTTTGTTGCGAGTCGGCTGTCTCACTTGGTGGATTCACAACATCGCCCTGAGGGCCCTGTAGATGTTGTTCTGTTTGGATTTGGTCGTATCGGTCGTTTGATGGCGCGTATTCTGGTTGCCAAAACAGACGGTGGCGACAACTTGCGGCTGCGGGCGATTGTGGTGCGCAAGGGAAATGCGCCGGATGATCTTGTTAAGCGCGCAAGCCTGTTGAGACGTGACTCCGTTCATGGCGTATTCCAGGGCACCATTCGAGTGGATGAGGAACGACAGTCATTCGTCGCAAATGGCAATGAAATCAAAGTGATTTACGCCAGTGCGCCAGAGGATGTGGACTATCAGGCCCATGGTATTAACAACTGTCTGGTTGTCGATAACACTGGCGTATGGCGTGATCGAGATGGTTTGTCTCGACACTTGCAAGCGAAGGGGGTGAGTAAGGTGATTCTTACCGCTCCAGGAAAGGGCGATATCAAAAATATTGTCGCGGGAATAAATCACAGCGAAATCGATCCGGGTGATCATGTTTTATCAGCTGCATCGTGCACGACTAACGCGATCGTTCCGCCGCTTAAGGCGATTCATGACCGGTACAATATCGAATCGGGTCACGTGGAGACGGTGCACGCGTTTACCAACGACCAGAATCTTATCGACAATTACCACAAGGCCGATCGTCGAGGAAGAAGTGCGCCGCTCAATATGGTGTTGACAGAAACAGGCGCGGCGAAGGCCGTCGCGAAAGTGTTGCCACAGCTCGCTGGTAAACTCACGGGCAATGCGATCCGCGTGCCGATCCCCAACGTTTCTATGGCTATTTTGAACGTGACGCTGGCTCAGGAGACATCAAAAGACGAACTCAACGAGTTTATGCGCCAAGTTGCGCTTCACTCACCGTATCGAAAGCAAATCGATTATTCCAATTCTCCGGAGGTCGTATCGACCGATTTTGTCGGATCAAGAGCGGCTTGTGTATTTGATGCTCAAGCCACGATCGTGAATGGAAAACACGTGGTTCTCTACCTCTGGTATGACAATGAGTACGGCTACAGTTGTCAGGTCTACCGTGTTCTTGAGGAGATGGCCGGGATTAAGTACCCCACGTATCCTCATACGGATGCGGGCAAACTCTGATTTGCAGAGAGTTGTGGTAAGTCGGCGCCAGTTTGGCTAGAATTCGCGGCGCCGGATGCACTTAAAACTGAGCTGAAAACAGCCGCCGGAAAACCTGTAGTTCACTTCACTGGGGGGAGTGGCCACGCTCACGTCAGACACTGTCTGAGCCGCTTCGGTGCAAGCTGACTGCAAGACAGCTAGCCAAGGCGCGAGTGTGCGTACAGCGAACGTAAATTGGGGACAGGTATGATTAAAATTCGCCGCGGATTAAATATCCCACTGGCAGGAGCGCCAGAGCAGCGTGTTGCTCAAGATTTTGCACCACGCCATGTTGCGCTAGTCGGTGCTGACTATGTGGGTATGAAGCCCACAATGATTGTATCCGAGGGCGATACGGTCTCGAAAGGACAAGCACTCTTCACCGATAAAAAATGCGAAGGCGTGGTCTATACTGCGCCCGCATCGGGCCGCGTGAGTGCGATTAACCGCGGCGCGCGTCGTGTGTTTCAGTCTTTGGTCATTGAAGTTGACGACGCGGTTGATGCGCGAGTCTGGGAGGCGGTCTCTGCTGATGCGGCACGCACGCTGACGGCAGCGGACATCAAAGCGCGGCTTTTGGAGTCGGGCGAATGGACGGCGATTCGAGTGCGACCGTTTAATAAAGTCGCGGATCCTGCAACGCAGCCCGCGGGCTTATTCATCACGGCCATGGACACTCGGCCGCACGCAGTGAACCCGGAAATCGTTATCGCTGAGCAGGCTGAGGCCTTTGAGCTGGGGCAGTGGCTACTTGCCACGATGAGTGAGTGTCCAACCTACATTTGCATGGCGCCCGGCGCCAATGTTCCTGTTTCCTCTCAGTCAAATGTTAAAGCCGCTGAATTTGAGGGACCGCATCCAGCAGGCCTTGCGGGTACCCACGTTCACTTTTTACAAGGTGTTTCTCTGAGCAAGCTTGCTTGGACCATTGATTACCAAGATGTCATCGCTATTGGACGTTTGTTCATGGACGGTCAAACCTACCGCGAACGGCTGATTTCAGTTTCGGGGCCGGCCATAGAAACGCCTCAGGTGGTGCGTACTTGTCGCGGTGTCGATATTGAAGCGTTGGTGGCAGGTAGCCAGGGCGCCGGTGAGAATCGATTGATCAGTGGTTCAGTCCTCGGTGGCCGTCGGGTGAACGCTCATTCCGCGTACTTAGGTCGATTCCACAACCAGGTGGCGGTGTTAGCCGAGGGGCGTGACCGTGTTTTTATGGGCTGGCTCACACCCGGTGCGGAGAAACACTCTGCCATGGGCATTTACTTAAGCAGTTTGTTTGGGCGAAAACCGATAGCGATGACGACGACGACTAACGGGTCTGAGCGCGCCATGGTGCCCGTCGGTGCCTACGAGCGAGTCATGCCGCTCGATATTCTACCCACACAACTTCTCCGAGCGCTGCTCGTTGGTGACACTGAGACCGCACAGTCACTCGGCTGTCTGGAGTTGGACGAGGAGGACTTGGCTTTGTGTACCTATGTTTGTCCTGGAAAATACGAGTATGGACCAGTGTTGAGCGACAATCTCGCTCGTATTGAGAAGGAGGGTTAAGTCATGGGTTTACGCAGTACGCTAGACAACCTCGAGCCTCACTTTAAACCTGGCGGCAAATACGAGTCTTGGTATGCCCTTTACGAGGCGGTGGATACAATTTTCTACAGTCCGTCGAGCGTGACTCAGTCATCTGCACATGTTCGCGATGGTATTGATCTGAAGCGCATCATGATTACGGTCTGGTTCTGTACGTTTCCGGCCATGTTTTACGGCATGTATAACCTGGGTTACCAGGCCAATGAGGTTATCGCTGCAGGGGGCTACGCGTTAGAAGGATGGCGAGGCGGAATCGTTTCAAGCCTGGGCGGATTCGACCCAAACAGTCTGTGGGACAACTTCCTGTATGGCGCCGTTCATTTCCTGCCGCTCTACGCGATCACGTTCATCGTCGGTGGCTTCTGGGAAGTCCTCTTTGCAATGAAGCGCGGGCACGAAATCAACGAAGGTTTTTTTGTGACCTCGGTGCTATTTACGCTGACGTTGCCGCCAGACCTGCCACTGTGGCAGGCGGCGATGGGGATCTCGTTCGGTATTGTCGTGGCAAAGGAAGTATTCGGCGGGACCGGGAAAAACTTCCTCAATCCAGCACTGACGGGCCGCGCATTCCTTTATTTTGCCTACCCCGCACAATTGTCAGGTGACGCAGTGTGGACCGCTGTCGATGGTTACTCCGGCGCTACTGCGCTCAGCGTTGTCGCAACTGATGGTATGGCTAAGCTGACCGAGACCTACACCTGGTGGGATGCCTTTTTAGGTGCAATGCCGGGTTCTATGGGTGAAACCTCGACGCTTGCGATCATGATTGGTGGCGGGGTCTTACTCATGATGGGTATCGCATCGTGGCGCGTTGTCGTTGGGTGTTTTGCGGGAATGATTGGTTTTTCGCTGTTGCTTAACGTCATTGGCTCAGACAGCAATCCGATGTTTGCGATGCCTTGGTACTGGCACATGGTGATCGGTAGCTTCGCGTTTGGCACGTTTTTTATGGCGACAGACCCCGTGTCCTCTGCAATGACCGACAGTGGGCGTCTGGCATATGGCGTGTTGATCGGTGTTATGTGCGTACTTATTCGAGTGGTCAACCCGGCCTTTCCTGAGGGCATGATGCTTGCCATTTTGTTTGCAAACTTGTTTGCGCCGCTCTTTGATAACTTTGCGGTTCAAGCCAACATTAAAAGGAGACTCGCACGTGTCAGCTAATAACGAGACGCTGTCTCGGGTACTCACAGTGGCACTCGGACTTTGTATTGTCTGCTCGGTTGTTGTGTCCACAGCTGCGGTAGCGCTCAAGCCACAGCAAGAAGCGAATAAAGCGCGGGATCTTAAGCGCAATATTCTCATGGCGGGTGGTCTCTATGATCCAGAGCGGAGTGTAGAAGAGCAATTTGTTACGATTCAGCCACGTGTGGTTGATATCGATACCGGCTTGTTTGTGGATGACGTCGATCCAGCCCTCTTTGATCAGCGCAAGTCGGCAAAAGATCCTACCCAGAGTCGCACCCTGAGTGGTGATGAAGACAGCGCGAAAATTCTGCGTCGTGAGAATCGTGCGATCGTTTATCTCGTTAATGACGAGGCGGGTGCACTCGACAGAATTATCCTTCCCATTCGCGGCTATGGGTTGTGGTCCACGCTCTATGGGTTTGTCGCCTTGGAGTCAGATGCGAACACGATCGTTGGGCTGGGATTTTATGAGCACGGCGAAACGCCGGGGCTGGGTGGTGAGGTGGATAACCCAAGCTGGAAAGCAAAATGGTCCGGTAAGCTTGCTTACAAAAACGGTGACGTCGCGATCAGCGTTTTAAAGGGCGCGGTCAATCCTGCCGCAGCCGACGCGCAGTGGCAGGTCGACGGCTTGTCAGGCGCCACACTGACGACGAAAGGGGTGCATAACCTGGTCCAATACTGGCTCGGTGATGACGGTTTCGCGCCGCTTCTTGGTAATCTTCGCGGGGGTAATGCCTAATGAACGTTCGTGAGACGTTATTTTCACCCATTATTCAGAACAACCCAATTGCCCTACAGATTTTGGGAATTTGCTCTGCTCTGGCCGTCACGTCGTCGCTGCAAGTCAGTCTGGTGATGTCGGTTGCGCTCACTGCCGTGACGGCATTCTCGTCGTTTTTTATCTCCAGTATTCGCATGTTTATTCCGTCGAGTATCCGAATCATTGTTCAGATGACGATTATCGCCTCACTGGTGATCGTGGTGGACCAAATACTCAAAGCGGTTGCTTACGACATCTCCAAGCAGTTGAGTGTGTTCGTTGGTTTGATCATTACCAATTGCATTGTGATGGGGCGAGCGGAAGCGTTCGCGATGAAAAACCCACCGATTCCCAGTTTTTTAGATGGCTTGGGTAACGGTTTAGGGTACTCCTTCGTCTTGATCGTCATCGGTGTGGTCAGAGAACTATTCGGTGCGGGTTCGCTAATGGGTATTGAGATTCTTCCGTTGGTCACTGAAGGGGGCTGGTACAACCCTAATGGTTTGCTGTTATTACCGCCCAGTGCTTTTTTCTTAATCGGCTTCCTGATTTGGGCCATCCGCGCCGTGCAGACCGCGCAGGTTGAAGAGCCCGAGTTCAAGATCGCCAAGCACACGGTTTCCGAGGAGGGCGCGTAATGGAACATTACTTGAGTCTATTTATTCGCGCTGTATTCATCGAGAACATGGCGCTCGCATTCTTTTTAGGTATGTGTACATTTCTCGCTGTCTCTAAAAAGATCTCGGCAGCGTTTGGTTTGGGTATAGCGGTCGTTGTTGTTTTGACCATTACCGTGCCAGTCAATAATCTCATCTATCAAAACTTGCTCGCAGACGGGGCATTGGCTTGGGCGGGCTACCCAGACTTAGACCTGAGTTTCTTGGGGTTGCTGTCTTACATCGGCGTCATCGCTGCGCTGGTGCAAATCCTTGAAATGTTTTTAGACCGATACGTCCCGGCGCTGTATTCGGCGCTCGGCGTGTTCCTGCCCTTGATTACTGTGAACTGTGCGATTTTAGGCGCGTCCCTGTTTATGGTGGAGCGAAGCTATAACTTTGGCGAGAGTGTCGTCTTCGGCTTTGGCTCAGGTGTGGGCTGGGCGCTCGCGATTGTTGCGCTTGCGGGGATTCGCGAAAAGCTCAAATACAGTGATGTGCCCGACGGGTTGCAGGGCCTCGGAATAACCTTTATCACTGTGGGATTGATGTCGTTGGGCTTCATGTCTTTCGGTGGTATCGATATTTAATTAGCTGCATTAGCTCTAGGAGAGTCTTGTGTTTACAACTATTTTCTTTGGCGTAGGTATGTTTACCGCAGTGGTGGTCGCCTTGGTAATGGTCATTTTGGCGGCGCGCAGCAAGTTGGTTGCGACTGGAAATATCAGCATAGAGATCAATGGGGGCAAGACGATACAGGTGCCGGCAGGTGGCAAGTTGCTCCAGACCTTGGCCGATGCCGATTTGTTCTTGGCCAGTGCCTGTGGTGGCGGTGGCACCTGCGCGCAGTGCAAGTGCATTGTTGCAGAGGGTGGTGGGACGCTGCTACCCACGGAAGAGAGTCATTTTACTCGACGAGAAGCCAACGAAGGCTGGCGGCTTTCCTGCCAAACACCCGTCAAGCAGGATCTAAAGATTGAGATCCCCGAAGAGGTCTTTGGCGTTAAACAGTGGGAGTGCACGGTTGAGTCGAACGATAATGTCGCGACGTTCATTAAAGAATTGGTACTGCGACTGCCCGAGGGCGAGGCTTGCGACTTCCGAGCGGGAGGCTATGTCCAATTAGAGTGTCCTCCGCACGCAGTGAAGTTCTCTGATTTCGATATTGGTGAGGAGTACCGCGGTGACTGGGAACACTTTGGCTTCTTCAAGCTCGAGTCTGCATCTCCGGAGACCACTATTCGAGCCTACTCAATGGCTAACTACCCAGAAGAGAAGGGTGTCGTAAAGTTTAACATCCGAGTAGCCACACCCCCGCCCCGTACCGAGGGGTTGCCCCCTGGTGTGATGTCGAGCTGGGCGTTTGGCCTCAAGCCGGGCGATACCGTGAACGTTTACGGTCCTTTTGGCGAGTTTTTTGCCAAGGAAACCGAAGCGGAGATGGTCTTTATTGGCGGTGGCGCCGGCATGGCGCCCATGCGGTCGCACCTATTTGATCAACTTCGCAGGCTCGATACTAATCGCAAGATTTCGTTTTGGTACGGTGCGCGCTCGCTTCGAGAAATGTTCTATGTTGAAGACTACGACACGCTTGCGGCCGAAAACGATAACTTTGATTGGCACGTGGCGCTCTCGGATCCCCAGCCTGAAGACGATTGGGATGGATTGACGGGTTTTATTCACAATGTGTTGTTTGAGCAGTATCTCAAAGCGCATCCAGCACCCGAGGATTGCGAATACTACATGTGCGGGCCACCCATGATGAATAAGGCGTGTATTGAGATGCTTCTGGATCTAGGCGTCGAACGCGAGAACATTTTCTTAGATGATTTTGGCGGTTAAACAGCGTTTGAACTGCATTGCCAGGCCAGCCATCGTGCTGGCCTTTTTGCTTTGTTTGGGGGCGTGTGACTCGAGTCCGAAGAAGGTCCAGCTTCAGGGCGGTGTATTTGGTACCACCTGGCATGTTACCTATCACGGTGAACCTGACGGGCTCACCGATAACGATGTTGAAGCGGCCATCACGAGCGCTTTCTCCGTTGTCGATGACAGTATGAACAACTACCGCGCATCGTCCACGCTCAGTCAATTGAACAGGCTGCCTGCAGGACAGATATTTGAGGTGGACTGGGACTTTGCGCTTGTTTTCAATGCCGCACTCGACATTCATCACGCAACCGCGGGTGCCTACGATCCTTCAGTATCACCCCTGATTAATCTTTGGGGCTTTGGCCCTGAGGGTGTGACTGAAAGCCCCACAGATGACCAGCTCGCCATTGCCAGATCGCACAGTGGCCTTAATCAGTTCGCTTGGGACCTTTCGGACCGCAGTTTTTTGAAACGAAATACACGCGCAACGCTCGATTTTTCATCGATCGCCAAGGGTTACGCGGTTGATCTTGCAGGCGATGCGCTGGATGAAATCGGTGTCGCGAACTTCATGCTCGAGGTCGGTGGTGAAATTCAAACCAGGGGGGTTAGTCCGAGAGGTGATCACTGGCGACTCGCTATTGAGAATCCAATTCGGGCGGGCGTTGGCAAGCCCTATGCGGCCGTATCCGTCACTGATGTGGGTATTGCCACGAGCGGTAATTACCGTAATTTTTTTGAGGTCGACGGAAAGCGATTTTCGCACTTGATCGATCCGAGAACCGGTTACCCGATAGAGCACGATCTCGTATCCGCAACAGTCATCCACCCATCGACGATGGTCGCGGATGCCTGGGCGACAGCCCTAATGGTGGTTGGTACGACCGAGGCACTTCGCCTGGCGAATCTTTATGACTTGAGTGTTTACTTGATTTCTCGCAATGGTGAACAGCTGATAAGCTCACACAACCAAGGCATGAGCCGCTGGCTGAAAGCGTCAGATAATGGAGAGACAATCCCTTGATTTTTGTAATTAGCTTTTTAGTCTTTGCGCTTATCATCGCGGCGATGGCCGTCGGTGTTATCGCAGGGCGCGCACCGATAAAAGGGTCTTGTGGTGGTATTGGGGCGCTTGGTATTGATCAGTCTTGTGACCTCTGCGGGGGGGATCCCCAGCGCTGCGAGACCGAATCGCGCTCTGCGGATGATGCAGGTGCGACGTTATTTGACCCCAACGAGCGCTGATGCTGAGATCGATCGAACTCGACATTGCCAGGCGACTGAGTTTCAGTAACCAACAGCGCGCCTTCACACGCTGGGTGGCTGGCTTCGCAGCCCTAGGCATGGCACTGGGTGTGGCCAGTCTTATTGTGGTGCTTTCCGTGATGAATGGTTTAGCCGGCGAGCTGACGGGTCGACTGTTAAATGCCATTCCACACGTTGAACTTCGATTTCAGGACTACGACGGCGATGCCCAAGCACTCGCAGCGAGGGTTGAATCATCCCAGCCGGGCATCATTGCTGCACCGTACGTTAAGCGCCAGGTGATGACGCGTAGTGATTTTGGAACCAGTGGTGCGGAATTAATGGGCCTTGGGACAGGATCGATCCAACTGCTCAATGTGCGTGTCGTTGACGGCAGCCTGCAAGGGGTCATGACTCAGCCGTACCACATTGCGCTCGGCGCCGTGCTGGCCAATTCGCTAGGCGTCGGTATCGGTGACTCAGTTGAGGTGGTTTTACCACGCCTTTCCATTACGCCATTTGGCGTATTACCCCGGTATCGGAAGTTACGTGTGGGGGCTGTAGTGTCTGTCGGCGCCTCGCCCGATGCATCGCTAGCGGTCACCTCACTTGAGACCATGAAAAAGTTAAGTGGCGTCGCCTATGTGGATGGTATTCGTCTCCAGTTGGACGACCCTGATAGCGCCGACAGTGTCGCGCAACGCCTTGAGGGCGAGTATCGAGGGCGTATCAATGCGGTCACGTGGACAGAGTCCTATGGATCCTTGTTCTCAGCGATTCGGATGGAGAAGATAATGGTGAGTATTTTGCTCTCTGCGCTGATTGCGGTTGCCGCTTTTAACGTAGTGTCATCATTGACGATGTCGGTGGCAGAAAAGCGATCTGATATTGCGTCGCTTCGGGTGCTCGGTCTGACCGCCGCAGGGGTGCGTCGCATTTTTCTGTTGCACGGTTTGATGCTGGCGACGTTCGGAATTGCACTGGGTACGGTCATTGGGGTGCTCATGAGTTTAAATTTGGGGTCACTGATGGGGCTATTAGAGCGGGTCTTCGGTTGGACGCTGTTTGATCCAAGTGTGTATTACATTGGGGGATTACCCACTGACTTGCAGGGCACTGACATCGGCTGGGTAGTGAGCATGGCGCTTGCACTCAGCTTGGTTGCCGCGGTCTACCCAGCCCATCGCGCAAGTAAAATATTGCCAGTCGCGGCATTGGACGGATTGGAGGCTTTTTGATGGTCATTTTGTCAGCCCGCGCAGTGACCAAAACCTACCCCGCATCGGCGGGTCCAGTTTCCGTACTGAGTAATCTAGACTTCGAACTGGCGTCGGGGGACAGGGTCGCAATCGTGGGGACGTCTGGCGCCGGGAAATCGACACTACTCAATATATTGGGTGGTTTAGACACGCCGAGCGCCGGCGTTGTTCATTTGGGCACGAAAGAACTCACCTCGTTGAACGAAACTGAACTGTGCCAGTGGCGGAATCAAAACCTTGGCTTCGTCTTCCAATTTCATCATTTAATGCCAGAGTTTACTGCGCTCGAGGCAGTAGCGATGCCCGCACGTATCGGCGGCATTTCGCAGCGAGAGGCGTCGGCTTCAGCCGAAGCGCTGCTGGCCCGTCTGGGGTTGTCTGAGCGGATGCATCATCGGCCCAGTCAATTGTCGGGCGGGGAGCGGCAACGCGTGGCTATTGCGCGCGCATTGATTAATCGCCCCTTGTGCGTGCTCATGGACGAACCCACGGGAAATTTAGACCCGCATACGGCGGAGTCGGTCATGGCCCTGATGCGTGAACTTGACTTCCAAAGCACCGCGCTTGTCGTAGTGACACATGACCCACACGTTGCCGAGCGCATGGATCGTCAGTACCGACTGTCCGATGGCAAACTCAGTTTGACCGCATAACTATGAGGTGGCCCACTCGCTTTCACTGGGAAATAGCCGCTCGACAAGCACTCGATCCAGGTCTTGGTCTTTCTGCCTTTCTCTCAAAACTATCGATCGTTGGCATGCTGATTGCCGTTTCGCTCCTGCTCGCAGCCTTATCGGTGATGAATGGCTTTGAGCGAGAGATGCGGGTAAGAATTCTGAATCTTGTGCCACATGTCACCGTTCGAGGCTTTGCCATGGACAGCGAATGGCAGCAGGTTGCCGATGAGATAGAGCCGATTGAGTCGGTGACGCGTCACTCCCAGTTCAGTGACATCGACGCATTGTTCACGATCCGCGGCGAGGCGAGAGTCGTTCGTCTCATTATTGCCGACAGCAGTGCCTTGAATGGCCTCGAGAGCTACATCACGCCGACCAGTGAGCGTATCTCCTCCGATGAATTGATCCTGGGAGGCGCGCTTTCCGAAGAGCTGAATTTGCGTGTGGGTGATGTTGTCTCGGTGTTGCTGTCGGGTGGAACAGGACGTAAAACGCTGATTCCTCGGAACCTTAAATTGGTAGCAACGCTTAATTCTGAAACTGAGATCGATCGCTATTTCGCGTTCAGTGGTCAGGGTATGAACACGACGCAAGCACTCGCTAATAAGGCGCATGCCATAACGCTTGCTGATCCACTGCAGGCTCGCGTGTTTGCAGCGACGCTCCGGCAAACCTTGTCATCGCAATTTTGGGTGTCGGATTGGACCGAGAGTCAGGGCAATTTGTACCAGGCCATTCAACTCTCGCGACAGATCGTGTCGCTGATGCTGGCTTCGTTGTTGTTGATCGCGATCTTCAACATCGTTACGTCGCTCGTGCTCGTTGCTTCTGATCGGTCCGCTTCCTCAGCGATGCTGAGAGCAATGGGCGCAAGCAGAGGTGATATCAGCACCATCTTTGTCATTCAGGGAACGATTATCGGCGTTGGAGGTGCTGCGCTGGGTGCACTTTTGGGCGTCGTATTGGCTGTGAGTGCGCCTTATCTCGTTTCCCTGGTGGAGTCGCTGCAGGGTGCAGCGCTTCTCGATACACGTGTTTATCCTCTGGCTTATGTCCCGGTTGATCTTCGTCTTAGGGATTTTATTTTGGTTCCGAGTCTGGCATTTGTTCTGTCGGTAATATCGTGTGCTGTTCCCGCGATTACTGCGTCACGCTTGCCCATCAGCCAAGGGCTCATGCAGAGTCGCTAGCGGCGGGACAATTTTCGCTCTCGTCGTCGTTGTGCGCGCTCCGCGATTCGTTGGCTAATGCGAAATCGCCACAAGCCGTCGGCCACAAAATAACCCACAAACGCGCAAGCGATTCCCATGACCAGGCAGCCGAGCAAAAATGGTGGCCAGATGCGTAGAATTTCCGGATTCAGTGGATCCAGCCAGTTAATCGCGGACACGTCGATCGGGGGTGTGCCGAGCAGCGCGCTCCCAATAAGGTAAGCAGCAACATAGATGACTGGCATGGTAAGGGGGTTCGTGACAAAGATCAGTGAGAATGACAGTGGCACGTTAGCACCCACACGGATCGCAATGAGCACGGCGACAATCATCTGGCCGGGTAAGGGGACCATTGCACAAAACAGCCCAATTGCCGCGGCGCGAGCGATTGAGGTGCGACTGATGTGCCACAGCTCGCGCCGTTCCAAAACATTTTTGAGAAAGCCGAGCCCTTTCACCTCCTTGAGGTGAGTGGGAGAGGGTAGGAATTTTCGAAGGGACCGCTTGGGCATAAGTGACGCTTTTCTATTCTCCAGTGAGGGTCAATATCACTAATTGTCGTTAAAACCGACCAAGGCTCTCTGCGTTTAGCATTTTGCCAACAAAAGTCATGGTGTGTTGCACTCAGTATGAGGCCCATGAAAAGCCACCGCCACTTGCGAATGAGTGAAATCTCACAATTTTTGACACTGAATCGCGCTTCATTACTCTTTATGGGCACAGTGCTGTTCTCTATTGTGCTTCCCAGTTCGCTGTTTTGGCCCGTGACAATGGGTATCGCTATCTGCGCGCTTCGGATGACCCGTCAAAGACGAGCGAGTTTTGCCGTGGGCAGTGGATTATTAGTGGGTACGTTCCACTACCTCGATGTCACGGCATCGCAATTAACCCATGGGTGCCTGCAGGACGAGATTAAAATCCGTGCTGAGGTGGTGGCGTTCCCTAGGGTGGTTGAAACACCTCATCGCGATCGACTGAACCTACTGACCCTCAAGGTCCTTGATTTAGATTCGGTCAACTGTGTCGGTATCCGTCGGATTTCTGCGATGCATCCTTTCAAGTCGGCCGAGGTGGTCCCGCAATTAGGCGATTTGATCGAGGCACGGGTTCGTTTAAAGCGCCATGACACACGTTGGAGTCAGGGAGGGTTACCTGGCAGCGTTCGATTTTTGTCATCGAGTCTGGACGCACGAGCTTCCATCAGAGACTTTGCTGTTATAAAGCCCGCATCGACGCTGAGCACGGCAACCCTTCGAACGAACCTGAGCCGCGCGATTGAGGGCGCCACCCATTCTGAAATTTCACGACGTCTACTTCTAGCACTGTTGCTGGGGCGCCAAGACGTCCTCAGCCAACCTGATTGGGATCTTCTGCGGCGCTTTAGCTTGACCCATGTTTTCGTAGTGAGTGGGCTGCACGTCAGTCTGGTTGCAGTTTGGGTGGCGTTCGTATTGTCGCTACCGAGACGACTCTTTTGTCTGGCGGGTGACCGAGGAGGTCTTTCGACCGCCTTTGTCGGAGTGAGTGTCGCGGCGATTTTTTACGTTACGTTGACCGGAAGTTCGCTTCCTGCACAAAGAGCCCTGTGGATGACATTATTAGGCTTCTTCGCACGCGCCATACTTTGGCGCTGCGATCCTGCCTCCGTTCTTTGTGTCGCCGCAGCCGTATTGATCGCTCTCAATCCCTGGAGCGCACTGACTCCCGGGTTTTGGCTGAGCATTGTATTGACCGGGTTTATTTTGCGCGAACTCAATAGATCAAACCCAAATGGTTTTTGGGCCTGGTTGCGGTTAAACATCGTCCTTGCGCTTACATCATCGGTTTTGTCGGTGATCTTCTTTCAGCAGTTCTCGCTCGCGGCGGTGCCCGCAAACCTCGTTTTAGTGCCGCTACTGACCAACCTTATTCTACCACTTGGGTTATTTGCGTTGATTCTTCAGGGCATTAACGGCGATTTAGCCGGTTTTTTGATTTCGTTGTGTAGTGAATTTCTTGACGTATTTTTAGCCGGAGTATCGGCAGTGGATGTCCATTCGGGGGCTTGGTTCATGACCTCAGTCTGGTTGCATACAGGCATACTCTTGCTCTTCGCGTGCGCGGTGCTCTGCACTTTACTCGCTGCAAAGGCCCGACTGTTGGTCTCACTTGTGCTGTTATTAACGCTCAGCGCCTCTTCCAGCGGAGATGCTCGCTTTAGGTTGGAGTTTGCAGATGTGGGGCAGGCGACACTTGTCATCGCACGAATATCCGACGTGGTTATGATTTACGACACGGGGGGGGTGAGCTGGAGCGGTAGTGTTGGGTTTGAGCGGGACGTCCTTGGCAGGCTTAAAACGCTTGGTATCCACGAGGTCGATCTCTTAATTGTAAGTCACGGCGACCTTGATCATGCCGGAGGCCTATCATCGTTACTTTCTCATTTTAGTGTTAAGACGCATCTGGGCTTTAATGGGAAGCCGTGCAGGGTCGGGCAAGAGATTGCTCTCGGAAAGTTTTTAGTGGTTTCAATGCTTTCCGGTACGGGGCACAGTGCGCTCAACACCAATGCGGATTCCTGTGTGGTGAGGCTGGCGGTGCATGGAAGACAAATCATAATGCCGGGCGACATTCCGACGGCCATTGAGATGAGTCTTATTGCAGATCAGCAGATAAAAGCCCCGGTAGACCTGCTACTTGCGCCGCATCACGGCTCCAACTCTTCCAGCAGTCCAAGCTTTATCGACGCTCTCAGCCCGAAAGCGGTGTTTTTCACCACGAAATTAGACAACCAGTTTGGCCACCCGCATCCTTCAGTGATCAGTCGTTACCAACGGCGAGGATCGCAATTATGGGACACTGGGCTTTTTGGTGGCATCAGCGTCATTGTCAGGCCAAACAGTAAATTGTCGATCAAGCCTCAGAGACAGACTTTTTCTCCTTATTGGACGGCTATTCGATAGCGATTTTCTGGGTGGGTTGCTTGGACGGGCAGGGTATACTCGTCAGAGTTGTCAGAGGGGACGTTATGGTTGATTTACTAGTTACGGGCGGGTGGGTAATGCCACTGATCGTGGTCTGTTCCGTGATTGCATTGACAATCTGTATTGAGCGTTTCACCGCACTTGACCGAGTGAAGGTGGCACCGCCGCATTTGTTGGCCACGGTTTGGCGCGATCTCAACCAAGGCGAGTTGTACGCCCAAAAGCTGGTGCAGTTACGAGCGAACTCACCGCTGGGAGCAATTTTAGCCGCCGGCATCGCCAATCGGGAGCAAGGACGCGAGGTGATGAAGGAGAGCATCGCTGAGGCGGCCAGTCATGTGGTTCACGACCTTGAAAAGAACCTGAACACCTTGGGCACTGTTGCGGCAATAGCACCGCTCCTAGGTCTTTTGGGGACTGTGGTTGGCATGATCGACGTATTTACTCAAATTACGACTGTAGGGACGGGTAATGCCAATGCGCTTGCAGGGGGGATCTCAGAGGCGCTTGTGACCACGGCGGCAGGTCTCATTGTGGCCATTCCTGCGCTCGTGATGCACCGATACTACACCGGATTGATCGATACGATCGTAGTCGACTTAGAGCGAGAGGCGATTAAACTTGTGGATGCGATCCACAGTGGGTCAGGGCAGGATTACACCGCGTGAAGTTCAGACGTCAGAGGCGAGATTCGTTGGCAGTCAATGTCACACCGCTAATTGATGTTGTATTTTTGTTACTTATTTTTTTTATGGTCTCGACCAGTTTTACAGACCTCAGTGAGCTTGTCGTTAACCTGCCGGAAGCCGAGGGTGAGTCGGCACAAGATAAGACCAAGGGGCTCGAGGTCATTATAACTGCGGGTGGGGCCATGTTTCTTAACGGAACGCCTTTCCCGGCCGATGCGGAAAATTTACGTGCCATCATCATTGAAAAATCGGGGAGCAGACGCGATATCCCTGTTGCAATAGTCGCTGACGGTGAAACGCGTCATGCTATGGTTGTGATGTCGATGGATACCGTGAGCCAATTAGGCTTTAAACGGTTGTCTATTAGTACCCAGAAGCCCTTATCCGGTGAGTAAGTTGGCAGAAAAACCCACTCAGAAAGTGACAGATACGCAGCTTTACGGTCGGCTGCTTCGATATGCCTTTGCCTACAAAGGGTCGCTCATCTTGAGCGTTTTTGGCTATGTGGTGTATTCGCTGGGTAATGTTCTATTGGCTGATTTAACGCAGTTTCTGCTCGACTCGCTGGGTGAGGAGGCCACTGTGGGACCGGGCTTTGTGGCACAAGCTGCCCAATGGATTTGGCCGCCCGGCGACAAGACTGCGACAGACTACGCGCGTATTGCTGTCCCAGTTGCCGCGGTAATCTTGTCCCTGGGTCGCGCTCTGGGATTTTTTGCGGGCAGCTACTTTATGAACAAGGTGGCGCGCTCAGTGGTTCATGTGGTGCGCACCGAGCTATTTAATGTGCTGGTACGAGTACCGAAAGCCCATATCGATCAATACTCTACCGGGGAACTTCTCTCCAAAGTCACGTTTAACGTCGAGCAGGTGAGCGGTGCCGCGTCTGATGCACTTAAAACCATTTTGCGCGAGGGTTTAACGATTATCGCGCTGGTGGCGTACATGCTGTATCTGAACTGGGAACTGACGGCAATTTTCTTCGTTGTGGCGCCCGCGATCGGCTTGGTTGTGCAGGTTATAGGAAAACACTTCCGCCGCTACAGTCGCCGAATTCAGGACTCAATGGGGTCAGTCACAGAGGTGACGGCGGAGAGCCTGGCCGGGCTGGACGATATTCGAGTGTATGGTGCAACCGAGCAGATCAGTGCTCGCTTTGCCTCCGTCAGTTTGTTTAATAAACAACAGAGCTTGAAGCTGGCGTTCGTCCAGGCGGTGTCAACGCCAATTATTCAGACCTTATTGGCGCTCGCTTTGGGTGCCTTATTTTGGTTCGCATTAGACCCCGAGGTCTTGTCTGAATTTAGTGCGGGGTCATTAGTTGCCTTCATTACGGCTGCCGCGCAGTTGGGGAAGCCGATACGCACACTGAGTAATATTCAGAGCATTATTCAAAAGGGTTTAGCCGCAGCCGAAGATATTTTTCACCAGCTGGATACACCGCTAGAAGCGGACCAAGGCCAGATCGTCTTATCGCAGGTGGCAGGCCACATAGAATTCAACGCCGTCGCCTTTAGGTACCCCAATGCTCTGATTGATGCCGTACAGAACGTATCCTTTTCGGTGAAGCCCGGCCAGACCATTGCGGTCGTGGGGCGCTCGGGCAGCGGTAAGAGCACGTTACTTAAATTACTTGCACGCTTTTATACACCCTCGGCGGGTCAGATTTCGCTCGACGGAGAAGACATACAAGCGGTAGACCTTCAAAACTACAGGGAACAATTTGCGTTTGTACCTCAGAAAATCAATCTCTTTAGCGATACGGTGGCCGGCAATATTGCGATGGGCAATAGCGTTTCAAGCACCCGCGAAGATATTGAGGGTGCGGCACAAAAAGCGCATGCAGAGACGTTTATCCAGGAGCTTAGATCGGGTTACGACACGTTGATTGGTGAGCAGGGTGTCGGCTTGTCCGGCGGTCAGCAGCAACGCATTGCGATCGCTCGGGCGCTGTTGAAGTCTGCGCCTGTTCTGATTCTCGATGAAGCCACTTCGGCACTGGATAATGAGTCAGAGGCCTTGATCCAACTGGCCTTGGAAAGCTCGCGTCAGGGCAGGACGACCTTTGTTGTCGCACATCGGTTATCAACCATTGAAGGCGCCGATACGGTGTTGGTGATGGACGAAGGGCAAATTGTCGCGCAGGGCGCTCACTCAGAGCTTCTAGCGCAAGAGCCGCTTTACAGAGCCTTGTATCAGCACGGATTCTCGGAAGTTTGAGTACAGTTCGGGACCATGTTGAACGGTGGGTTAATGCGTCGTGGTACGGATCTTTTCGCTGGACACTCATTTTCTTACCAGTCTTGCCGATCGTTTGGTCCGTGGTGTGGGTTAAGCGGCGGGTGACGGCTCCAAAAGCCCAGCCGATTGATGCGCGCGTGCCGGTTATCGTGGTGGGTGGAATAACGGCCGGCGGTACGGGAAAAACGCCGTGCTTGATCGCGTTGTCGCAAGCGCTCATTAAGCGGGGTTACAACGTTGGGGTTGTAAGCCGAGGCTATGGGCGTAAGTCGCCCCAGACAACAATCTTTGTTGAGGTCGAACACAATGCCGACGATGTGGGTGATGAGCCCCTCCTGATCAAACGCACTGTGCCCGGGATTCATGTGTTGGTTGCGCAGTCGCGGCAAGAGGCCGTGTTAAGACTGCTTGAGTCGAGAAAAGTCGATGTCATTCTCTCAGACGACGGATTACAACATTACTCGCTCTACAGAGACTTGGAAATTCTTGTTATGGATGCCAGCCGAGCTCTGGGGAATGGATTTTTAATTCCGGTAGGTCCTCTCAGGGAGCCGCGCTCGCGCCTGGCGAGCGTTGACTGTGTTTTGATTCGTAATGGTGAGCATCCGGCAACTTCATTCGCCTATGTGATCAGAGGATTTAGAAACGAGGCCACCGGCGAGCGGTTAAGCTTAGACGCCGGGCTCGCAGCCTGGCAAGGTGCTCAAGTGGTCGCGGCCACCGGTTTAGGACAGCCTGAGCAATACTTCCAGATGCTCAGACGTAAAGGTCTGACCTTTGAGTCAGTGGCTGTTGCGGATCACGCTGTCCTGCCGATAGAAGAGATTGCGGCAAGTTATGGACCCGATGTTGTACTGATTACTGGAAAAGACGCGGTAAAACTTAAGGTTCCTGCGTGCGACAATGTTTGGGTCGTCGAAATAGAGGCGTTGTTGCCCAGCCATTTGGTCGATCAGCTTGATAAGCTGATGGGGCAACGGGACGAGTAGAAAGGAGCTTCCCATGTACCACATCGTTATTCCTGCTCGTTACGGCTCAACCCGTCTCCCCGCAAAGGCCCTCGCTGATATTAACGGTAAGCCCTTGGTGTATTGGGTATGGCGGCGCGCACTGGCGAGCAGTGCACTGTCGGTCACGGTTGCTACCGACGATTCGCGAATCTTCGACGCCCTAGCACCGCATGGTGCGCAGGTCCTAATGACGGACCCAGCGCACCCGTCAGGCACCGATCGCCTTGCCGAGGTCGCTCGTCTTAAGAACTGGCCGATGGATGCGATTATCGTCAACCTGCAGGGTGATGAGCCACTGATGCCGGTTGCAAACTTGGAGCAGGTGTCTGCTTTGCTAGGGCGCTATAAGCATGCCTCTATCGCGACGCTGTATGAGCCGATTGCGTCTAAGGAGCAGTTCCTGGACCCGTCGGTTGTGAAGGTGGTGGGTGATGCATCGGGGCGAGCGCAATACTTTTCACGTGCACCGATACCGCACGTCCGCGACCCGATGGGCGAAACCTGCCCGCACGACGCACGACGGCACATAGGACTGTACGCGTATCGAGTCAGCTATCTCGAAGACTTTGCGAGTCAACCGGTTGCGCCGTATGAGCGCTTAGAGTCGCTGGAACAGTTACGTGCACTGCACTGTGGGCACGAAATTCGAATTGCCCAAGCCTGTGAGGTGGTGCCTGCTGGCGTCGATACACCGGCTGATCTTGAAGCAGTCAGGGCCTTAATGGCGACGTAATGACGATTCAAGAACGCGTTCAATTACGATCGTTTAATACGCTGGGACTAACGTCGGTTGCGGAGTTCTTCGTGCGCGCAACCTCATCCGAGGGCGTGCTGGAGGCGTTGCAAGTCGCACGGGCAAAGAATCTTTGTGTCAGGGCGATCGGAGGCGGGAGCAACGTCATTTTGCCGCCCGAGCTGTCAGGACTGACACTGAATGTGGCGTTAAAAGGCCGCACGATCGTGTCCCAGAGTTCAGAAGAGGCCATTGTCCGAGTTTATGCGGGGGAAGACTGGCACGAAGCGGTCGTTTGGGCGCACGAGCTTGGTTTATACGGGCTTGAGAACCTAGCCTTGATACCGGGGAGCGTCGGTGCCGCCCCCGTTCAGAATATTGGCGCCTATGGTGCTGAGGTGGCAGAGCGTATAGCGCGACTGCAAGTCATTCACAGAAGGACATCGGAGGTCCTTTGGCTGGCTAACTCGGCGTGCGACTTTGCGTACAGGGACAGTTTTTTTAAAACAAACGAAGGACGCGAGTGGATTATCACCGCCGTTGAGCTCCGGTTAAGTAAATTACCGATCACGAATATCACCTATCCAGCGCTGATAGAGGCAGTTGGGTCGCGGCAGGTGGCGCCTAACGAGGTTATGAATGCAGTCATTAAGATTCGGCGCTCTAAGCTTCCTGACCCACAGGTCGAGCCCAATGCAGGGAGTTTTTTTAAGAATCCAGTAGTGACCCAAGAAGAAGCCAATCAGCTGAAGGAGCAGTATCCGAAACTGCCCCAGTATCCTCTCGATGGCGGCAGGGTGAAATTGTCCGCAGCGTGGATGATTGACGCGCTCAATTGGCGTGGACAGTCAGAGCAGGGGGTTTTCGTGTCTGAAAAACATGCGCTGGTGATTGTTAACCGGTCTGCTAAAAAAAGTCACCAAGTTATTGAATTTGCGAGTAAAGTAAGTCGCTCGGTGAGCGAGCGGTTTGGCGTGCAATTGCACGTGGAGCCGGAACAGGTGGCGGGCAATGAGTACTAGTCATTTTGATTCGGAGTCGTTTCTTAAACAGCTGACCACGCGGCCGGGTGTCTACCAAATGTACGACACAGCGGGTGGCCTCCTGTACGTTGGAAAGGCTAAAAACCTTAAAAACCGGGTGACAAGCTACTTTAGAGCCAGCGGTCTCTCGGCCAAAACGATGGCCCTGGTCTCGCGAATAAACGACATTCAGGTGACGGTTACGACAACTGAACGCGATGCCTTACTTCTCGAACATAATCTCATTAAGGAATACCACCCGCCTTACAATATCTTACTCAAGGACGACAAGTCGTATCCGTACATTTATCTTTCAAAGGAAGATAAATGGCCTAAATTAGCGTTTCATCGGGGTCCAAAGCGCCGAAAGGGCGACTATTTTGGACCGTACCCCAGTGCGGCAGCTGTGCGCTCAACGCTTCATTTGATGCAAAAAGTATTTAAGGTGCGGCAGTGTGAGGAATCTTATTTCCGCAACCGGTCTCGGCCTTGCCTTCAGTATCAGATTGGACGCTGCTCTGGTCCTTGTGTCGGCTTAGTCAGTGACGCGGATTACGAAAAGCAGGTGGAGAACTCGGCATTATTCTTAAGCGGGAAGTCACAAAAAGTGATGAAGCGCCTGGCCGATGATATGGAGGACGCCGCAGCGGTCCTCGAATTTGAAAAGGCGGCGGAATTGCGGGATCAGCTTCAACAGCTCCAGGATGTGCAGTCAACACAAGGAATTGAGGGGTCGCGCGGCGAGTTAGACCTTTTAGCGGTAAGACAAGCCCACGGTCAAGCGTGCATTCAAGTCTTGTTTGTGCGCGAGGGCAGGGTGCTCGGCTCGCGAACGTATTACCCGACAACACGGCTTGACGAGGACGAGACCTCCGTTCTTGATGCCTTTATGCCCCAGTTTTACCTGTCGGGGCGACAGACGATTCCGCAAGAAATTGTGGTCAGTCACAAGCCCAACGACGCCACGCTCTTGTGTGACACGTTGATGGAGCAGAGCAAGCGTAAAGTGGTTATAAAAACTCAGGTCAGAGATGCACGCGCGCGCTGGCTTCAGTTGGCAAAACAAACGGCCGAGACTAATTTAGAGTCTTTCCTGAGCGGTAAACACACCATGGCTGGGCGCTTAGAGGCGCTTAGGCGCGAGTTAGACCTTGATCTGCCACCCGTCCGAATGGAGTGCTTTGATATTAGCCACAGCTCGGGGGAAGCCACGGTGGCCTCGTGTGTAGTTTTTGACAGTAATGGTGCAAGAAAGGCGGACTATCGGACATTTAATATCGAAGGAATTATAGGTGGTGACGATTATGCGGCCATGCAGCAGGCGCTTGAGCGGCGCTATCGCCGATTATCCAAAGGAGAAGGTGTACTGCCCGACATTTTGTTTATTGACGGCGGAAAGGGGCAGGTGTCGCAGGCTCGGCAAGTGCTCGAACAGTTCGAGCTGACTACAGTCAAAATTGTGGGTATCGCTAAAGGAACAACGCGTAAAGCGGGATTCGAGACCCTCGTTGATGGCGATACGGGTGCGGAGAGTCAGTTGCGAGGTGATAATCCAGCGCTGCACCTTATTCAACAGATTCGCGACGAGGCACACCGATTTGCGATCAGTGGTCACCGTGGCAGGCGTGCAAAAGCCCGCAAGCAGTCTGCACTGGAGGGGGTATCGGGCGTGGGTTCAAAACGGCGTAGGGACCTGCTTCGCCACTTTGGTAGTATCCGAGGGTTGGAAAACGCCTCTGTTGATGAGATTTGTAAAGTCGAAGGGATCAATGCAACGCTCGCGCAGAGCATTTATGATCATCTCCATACCGTAGAACAGTAACCCCTGGAGTCACAGTGAACTGGAACCTGCCGAACATTCTCACCCTGACACGTGTGCTCTGTATTCCGCTGTTAGTGGGTGTCTTTTATTTTGCTGGGCCCTTCTCTGGACCTGCTGCTGCCGTTATTTTTGTTTTGGCGGCGATTACAGACTGGCTTGATGGTTGGTTGGCTCGGTTATTAAAGCAAGAAAGTGAGTTTGGCGCCTTTCTGGACCCTGTTGCAGATAAGCTGATCGTTGCCACCGCCTTGGTATTGCTCGTCGACCACTATGATTCGATCTGGCTGACCCTTGCGGCGATCGTCATCATTGGTCGGGAGATCCTCGTCAGTGCGCTCAGAGAGTGGATGGCGCGGCGCGGGCAAAGTCAGTCGGTGGCAGTCACGCTGATGGGAAAGTTAAAGACCACGTTACAGATGATTGCGATCATCCTATTGCTGTGGCGCATGGGGGAGCCGTTTTCCGACCAGTTACTTCAGTCGGGTTTAGCGAGTCTCGCGGCTGCCGTAGTGTTAACGCTTTGGTCGATGTGGAATTACCTCGGGGCGATGTTGAGTTCGCCCGATACGAGGGACGACGAACGCGCTTGACCGCTACTCAGGGGAGGCTACACTTGACGGTAAGCGGGAATAGCTCAGTTGGTAGAGCGCAACCTTGCCAAGGTTGAGGTCGCGAGTTCGAATCTCGTTTCCCGCTCCACACTCAGGCGAGTGCCGCCTCTGCAAGCCCGGTTCTTGGGTTGATTAAGCAGCAATACAATGAACTTGCCTTCACTCAACCTCCCGTCGCGAGTGCTGAGACGATACGGCTGTGAAATTCTCTAATGGAAAAGCTCGACGTGGTGGGAATGGCCATGGCCTGCGGAAGGGACCCTGTCCAGTTTGATTCGGCAACAAGGCCGGGCACTAATCGCATTTTGCGCTCGTCGGAAAAATTCAGATAGGACTGGTAGAGACTCGTCCTAACAATCACCAAGTCATTTTTTTGGTCGATAACAATAAATTGGCCGTCAAATCCAGAGGTGTGGATTACCGTATTGACGCACTCGCCATCGTCATTCGTTTCACCGCAAAAGCTCCAGAACTGCTTGTCGTAAAAGCTGCTCATGGCGGTGACGCTAGCGATATAGTTCGAGTAGTACCTACCGCCCTCTAGTTCCAATGCACCCAATTGAATGAGATATCCAAATTTGGCGAAGTCCCGCGCCGTCGAGTCAAGGCAGCAGTAAGTCAGATAATTGCCGTTGGATTGACCACCTTCGACATTGTCTCGCCACCAAAATGCGTCGATGTTGAGCGGCTCAAACAGTTCCGTCTCTGCAAAAATGCCGGGATCCTGCCCCGTCGCGCGGTATAGAATTTCCCCAAGAACTTGGGTGTCGCAGTTGGCGTAGAGAAACTCACCCGCCTTGTAAGTGCCGCCGCTTACCCAGGGATAGGACGCTCCATCGCGGGCTAAGGGTCGGTTTATACAGGCAGACATCTGATCTTGAGCGAATACAATATTTCCCCCGGCAGCACCGTCGCTTTCATTCTGGCACTCGCCGGCACTACCCGTTTCCGAGATAAAGCAAATAGGGACTAACCCCGATCGCATGTCCAATAGTTGCTCTATGGTGATACTCGACCGTTCGTCCGATTGCCACTCTGAAATGAAATCAGAGGCCGGTTGGCTGGTGCCGTTAATCAGCCCTTTTTCAATGGCAATACCAATGAGAATGCTGGTGAACGATTTTGCGGTTGACCACGAGGTGACCAGGCTGTCTCGGTCTCTGCTCCCGAAATCATTTTGCCAAAATGCGGGGTCTTGCGCGGTAGGCGTCGAGGACAGCGACGTTATCGTGGCGACTTCACCTTCGGCGATACCGCGATACCGCTCGTCCACCAACTTGCCGGCTTTTACGACGAGTGCGGCTTGCGTGAATGACCCGTCAGCCATCGCATAACCGAAGGCCGCCTCTAAGGCGGCGGTGTCAAATCCGGCGTCCGCTGCCGACTGCGTTTCCCATGTCGCAGGGTGCGGTGACTCGAATACAGGCGGTTGTGCAATGGGGGCGGGCGGTGTGGTGCTTGCACCACCACCACCGCCTCCACAGGCGGTACAAAGGAGTGACAGAGAGAAGATAAGAGCGGGTATTTTCATAGAGACTCTCTTGCGATTTGGCCGTATTGCGTAACCGGGGGGAAGCCCGGATCGTTCGAACACGTTACGTTTACGAGTCTACCGATGCATTTCCGCCGTAGCCTTCGCCCACTTATAGTCGGCTTTACCGTTTGGCGCTCGCTGAACCACATCGACAAGAATAGATTGCCTCGGAGCCTTATAGCTTGCCAGCTGGGTTCGTACGTGCTCTCGCAGCCCATCTTCGCCAATGGCAGCGGTGTGGGCTTTTTGTGAATACACTGCGACCACTCGATTACCCAATCGCTCGTCGGGCAGCCCAACGACCAGGCAATCTTCAACGTCCACATGGCGTTTAATCGCTTCTTCGACCTCTTCGGTAAAGACTTTCTCTCCGCCGGTATTAATGCACTGAGATCCTCGCCCCAGTAGGGTAATGGACCCATCGGCTTCGACCGTGGCGTAATCGCCTGGGAATGAGTACCGAATGCCGTTCACCACCCGAAAGGTGCGTGCGGACTTTTCCTCGTCCTTATAATAGCCGCGAGGGACAATACCGGCCGTTGCGACCATCCCCATCTCTCCGGACCCAGGTTTAACGGGTTCGTCGTCCTCGTTGAGAACTTTCACGTAGTCGGCGACCATAAATTTCGCAGTCTTGGCGGCGCCGTCGCGCGTGCTGATCGACCCACCCATAGAGCCTTCTGTGGAGCCCATAATATCGTTAAGAATCATGTCATGGTGTCTGAGCAAGCCCTCTTTGATTTCAGAAGACCACATGACGCCCGAGGAGGCGATTTGGCCCACGCGAGATAAGTCATAGGGTGTACCTGCGTCCTGAGCCGCATCGAGCGCAGCAAGAATAGGGCGTGCAAACGCATCACCAACAATCGTTAAGTCGGTGACCTGGTTATCAATGACGCATTGAATCAGTGCATCCGCATCGAGGTGGGAGGTTCGCTGCGTCACCACGGTGCCCCCACAGTTCAGTGCCACCATCGTGCCGATCCACATTCCAGTTCCATGCATTTGCGGACAAGCAGGCAGGCTTCGATGCACCTTGTCCATCGCGGTAATCGCTCGTGCCGCTTCAATTAGATCGTCAACAGAGCTTGGGGGCGCCAATCCTCTGGAGGTGACACCGCCGATCGATAGCCAGTGAGCCAGTGCACCATTGTCATACATCACTCCCTTTGGCATCCCAGTCGTGCCGCCAGTGTAGAGCATGTAGCGGTCTTCGAATTTGCCGGGTGTAAAGGGGACTGGTGCCGAGGACCTAATCGCATCGTCATAATCGATCGCACCCTCTAATAGCGGCTCTCCAGACTCGTCATCGACTTGGATATAGAGTTTTATATTGGGAAGACTCTCCCGAATTTCCTTGACTCGGGGCGCGTAGCTTGCGTGGTAGATAACAACCTGCGCATCACTGTTGTCGAGCAGATAGACGAGCTCTTCTGATCGGTATCGATAGTTCACATTGACCGGACATAGGGCGCTTTTGAAGCATCCAAAATGCGCTTCGGTGTACTCGTTACAATTGAGCATATACAAGCCGACTGATGCGCCAGAAGTCACCTTATGCGACTGAAACAGCCCTGCAAGCCGCGCAGCTCGGTCATTGAATTCTGACCAGGTTACGGTGTTGCCCTCGCAGATCAACGCGGGCCGATCGGGAAATGCCTCCGACAGCGCGGTCCATACGTTATTGAAATGAAAATCCATCATTGCGCTCCGCTGAGTTTATTGTTGTTGAGCGGAACGGCGCTGCATGTGACATCAAACACCGATCCACAGTAATCAGCGTCTCATGTGCAAGAATAAATTTCTAGACCGGATTTAGACGGGGGGGTTACGCCGAGAGCGAATCGACAACCCTGACAGCACCTAGATTTGCGCCCTTGACGCGCACTTTTTTAAGGTGCTTCAAAATCTGCTTGGGCATGCCCTCAGGAAGATCTACGGTCGAGTAGTGCTCAAAGATATTAACCTTGCCAATAAATTGTCCTTCGATCCCCACCTCGTTAGCAACCGCACCCATGATTTCTCGCGGTTTGACGCCTTTGTCTCGCCCTATAGCCAACCAGAATCGTTCCATGACGACGTCCGGATGGTCCTCGAGCGGCGTGGCTCGTCCCAACTCTTTAGCGGTATAGGTCAGTGGTACCTTACGCTCTTGCCCTTGCTTGTCTTTCGTTGGAACGGGGACTCTATCCTTTGTTTGTCTGGCAGCACCCTCTGCCGGAGTGGTTTTCGCCTTGTGTGGTGCAGTCGCAGGGTCGATTCCGTCAATCAACATGGTTGCAAGCGCCATCGAGATATCACGATGCGTGTGGCCTTCGTTTATGAGTTGCTCAATCGCTTCATTAGCACGCGGGTGGGCAGGCCGACTCATCCCTGACTTCAGCTGATCGACCAGCCGAGCCCGCGCCTTGGCGTCAATATCAGCCAGACTGGGTAAATCGATTTGCTGAATTTTTTGCTTGGTAACGCGTTCAATATTACTGAGCATTCGGCGCTCTCTGGGCGCGACAAATAAAATGGCCTTACCCTCTCGGCCAGCACGGCCCGTGCGGCCTATACGATGAACGTAAGACTCGCGGTCAAAGGGAATGTCGTAGTTGATCACGTGGGTAATTCGTTCGACATCGAGTCCGCGCGCCGCTACATCGGTCGCGACAATAATATCGATACGCCCCGATTTGAGTTGCTCGACCGTCTTAATTCGCGTCTTCTGATCAATGTCACCATTGAGTGGCGCGGCATTAAAGCCCCGCTGTCTCAACTGCTCAGCGATGGCCGATGTGCTCTCGCGTGTGCGGACGAAAACAATAACACCTTGTGTATTCTCTACACCGAGGAATCGTGCCAGTGCGTCGAGTTTGTTCGTACCTTTGACCAGCCAATAGTACTGCTCAATATTGACGTTGGTCGTTGCACCAGAGGTGATGGCTATTTCAACGGGGTTGTCCAAATGTTCGCTGGCGATCTCTCTGATGCGCGGAGGCATGGTCGCAGAGAACAGCGCGACTCTTCGGCCTTTGGGTGTTTGGGCTAAAATTTGGTCGACATCGTCGATAAAACCCATCCGAAGCATTTCGTCCGCTTCATCGAGAACGACCGTCTTAATTTGACTGAAGTCGGCGCTGCCTCGCTTGAGGTGATCCAACAGGCGTCCTGGGGTGGCGACAACAATATGCACGCCCTCTTTAAGACTCTTCAGTTGCTGCCGCATATCGTTGCCGCCGCAGAGCGTAACGACTCTGCAGCCGGGCGACCCTTTTGCATACGAACGAAAGGCATCAGCAACTTGCATTGACAGCTCGCGCGTCGGACATAAGACCAATACTTGGGGGGCTCGGTTTTTGTAGTCGAGTACTGCAAGCACCGGGAGTGCGAAGGCCGCGGTCTTTCCAGTTCCGGTCTGGGCAATGCCTACAACGTCTCTACCCTCCAACAGTGCCGGTACGGTCTCGGCTTGAATCGGTGTGGCCTCTTCGTAACCCAAAACGCTGAGCGACTCGAGCAAAAACGGGGGTAGCCCAAGGCTGTCAAAAGCCACAGGATTGGTTGTGGTATCGGTCATAGTCTGTGCACGGGTGGGGAAAGCGCGCAGAGTACGCGTTGTCTTGCGCCCATAAAAGGGAAATCCTGCCACTATCGCTAAAGGGATGCCGCACTGGCTCAACCGGGTGACCCCGCCGGACCGTTAAGTCGCGGTATTCGATCGGTCCGTGAAACACGCTCACCAAATTACGACACTATCTTGCCGGCGAGCACGCGCGTTGAAACGAGTTAAACAGTCAGTGGACAGTGCAGTAAAACGGTATTGTCGATACGCGATACCACACCTGTTATCAGCGCTTAACGCTGCGCGGCGTGATAGCATTACGCCATGAATAAAGATCAGCCGTTGACACATTTAGACAGTCGGGGTGAAGCCCGCATGGTAGACGTTGGAGACAAAGCGGTGACCTCCCGCGTCGCTGTCGCGCGCGCGCAGATTCGAATGAAACCCGAAACACTCTCAGTGATCTTGGCGAGCGAGCTCGCCAAAGGCGACGCGCTTGCGACAGCACGAATCGCCGCCATTCAAGCCGCCAAGAAGACCAGCGATTTGATCCCACTATGTCATCCGCTACCCATCACCAAGGTTGCGGTTGAGCTGCGTGCTGACGATGCGCTTCCCGGAATAGTAATCGAGGTCACCTGTAAGGTGCGTGGTCAAACGGGTATTGAAATGGAAGCGCTTACAGCCGCGTCTGTTGCGGCGCTGACCATCTACGATATGGCAAAATCAATTGATCGGGGCATGGTGATCGAGGAGGTCATGTTGATCGAGAAGTCGGGTGGAAAAACAGGTGAGTGGCGAAGTGACGATCACGGTTAAGTTTTTTTCTTTGATTCGTGAGGCTGTTGCGACGGAGCAGCTCGTCTTAGAGTGGTCTGAATCGCTTTCAACGGTCGAGCAGGTCAAGGCCGTCCTCAGCGAGCGGGGCGAAGCTTGGTCCACCGCATTATCACACCCCAACCTAATACAAGCCGTAAACCAACGTGTTGTTTTCCCGGAAGAAAACATCGCTGACGGTGACGAGCTTGCATTTTTCCCACCCATGACCGGTGGTTGAGGTGAGGGCGGTGGTAACCGACCAGCTGATCGACCCGGGGCAATTAGCGGCTGAATTCTATGCGCGCCACCCACATGCCGCAGTAACCACGTTTGTCGGCTTCGTCCGTGATTTCAATGAGACCAGCCAGGTCGAGGATTTGTTTCTCGAGTGTTACGTCGAAATGGCCAGCAAAGTACTCACAGAGTTGGGCGAGGCGGCCGCGTCGCGCTTTAGCTTGAAGGCTTGGAATATTGTCCATCGTTTTGGAACCTTGCCCGTCGAAGATCCGATTGTGTTTGTTGCCACCAGTGCTGACCATCGTGCAGAAGCGTTTAGTGCATGCGAGTTTATTATGGACGTACTAAAAACCGATGCGCCATTTTGGAAGCGAGAACGGTTTGACGATGAGGTTGTCTGGGTTACGGTGAAGGGTTCGGACAAGGATCGTCGCCTTCGCTGGGTTAATAAGGATAAAGCGTCATGAAGTACTGTTCTAAATGTGCGCACGAGACGGTGCGAGAGATTCCTGAGGGTGAAGATCGAGAGCGCGACGTGTGCCCGGCGTGCGGGGAAATTTTCTACGTCAATCCGAAGGTGATTGTAGGGTGCATTCCCACCATTGGAGACAAAGTTCTCTTATGTAAGCGCGCGATCGAGCCGCGTTATGGCAAATGGACTTTGCCCGCTGGATTTATGGAAAATCGCGAAACAACGGAGGAGGGTGCTGCGCGCGAGACGTGGGAAGAAGCCGAGGCGCGTACCGTCAATATGGCGCTGTATCGAATATTTGACGTGCCTCACATTAGTCAGGTTTACGTGTTTTATCGCTGCGACGTCCTTGACGAGAAGTTTGGCGCGGGCTCAGAAAGCTTGGAGAGCAAGCTTTACGCCGAGGATGAAATCCCGTGGGACGAACTCGCCTTCCCCGTCGTTGTTGAGATGCTTAGAGAGTTTTTTGAAGATCGTAAAACACAGGAATTTCCAGTCAGGAACAGCACGATTCGTTACCAGAAAAGGCGGGCGGGCTGACTGGCACTGACTGGCCTGTAATCAAGGGACGCCCACCACTTCACTAAAAACACGTTAGAGGATTTTAATATGTCACTTCTCACGATAGACGTCGCAGCGCCAGCTTTCACACTCATGGATCATCACGGGAACGCAGTGTCGCTCTCTGATTATCAGGGCGCGAAAAATGTGCTGGTGTATTTTTATCCAAAAGCCATGACGCCCGGATGCACGGTTCAAGCGCAAGGATTGAGAGACAGTGCCAAGCAATTGGCGGCTCACGATACCGTCGTTTTTGGGATCAGCCCAGACCCGGTGAAGCGGTTAGCAAAGTTTGTTGAGCGCGATGAGCTTAACTTTCAATTGTTGAGCGACGAGGATCACGCAGTGGCAGATGCTTATGGCGCATGGGGCCCCAAGAAGTTTATGGGCCGTGAGTACGACGGAATTCTTAGGACCAGCTACCTCGTCGACAAACAGGGGGTGCTGCGTCAGATTTTCGACAAGTTTAAGACGAAAGACCACCACGAGGTGGTTCTAAATAAGATAGCGGAGCTTGGTCTGTGATTGAGCTCTTCACCTCGCCCACACCCAATGGGCATAAGGTTTCGATCGCGTTAGAAGAGATGGGCTTGGACTATGAGTTCCACACCATTGACCTGCGTTCGGGCGAGCAAAAGCGAGAGCCGTTTTTAACGCACTCACCCAACGGCCGAATTCCCGCAATTTATGACAGGGATTTTGATCTGTCGATCTTTGAGTCAGGTGCCATCATGCTGCATCTTGCGGAAAAGAGCGGGAAATTTCTCCCGACTGATGTCGTTGGACGATCGCGCGTCGTTCAGTGGCTTATGTTTCAGATGGGCGGTGTAGGACCTATGATGGGGCAGGCGAATGTCTTTTTTCGCTATTTCCCAGAGAAGTTACAGCCGGCAATTGACCGCTATCAGAGCGAAGGGCGCCGACTGTTTGAGGTGCTCGATACACAATTGAGCAAGACGGAGTACCTTGCCGGTGATTACAGCATTGCGGACATGGCGAACTGGGCGTGGGTGCGAACACACCGCTGGAGCGGAATAGACATTGACGGTCTTGAACATCTTCAACGATGGCACAAGAGCATAAAGCAGCGACCCGCGGCGCAAAAAGGACTGGCCATTCCTGTTGATTTGCGGTTGTTGCGTGACGGCAATGAGGACTCTGAGGAGACGAAAGACTTCATTAAGGGCGCCCAAACGATGGTTCAGGGTGTGAAAAAGGACTGAGAAACGGTGTATAGAGCGATCACTTGTAATACCAATGGCATTCGCGCCGCGAACCGAAAGGGGTTCTTTGAGTGGCTTGCAACTCAGGACGCCGACGTGGTGTGCATTCAGGAAACGAAGGCGCAGGAGCATCAACTGGTCGACGATGTGTTTCGTCCGGAAGGCTACCATTGCTATTACAATGATGCTGAGCGTAAGGGCTACAGCGGCACTGCACTTTTCGCAAAACAAAAGCCTCAGAGTATTGAGGTAAAAGTGGGTTGGGAGCCGGTTGACTCTGAGGGGCGTTATTTGCGTGCGGACTTCGAGGGACTGAGTGTGATTTCACTCTATGTGCCCTCTGGGTCAAGTAACGAGGCTGCCCAGGCACGTAAGGATGTGTTCATGGAGCGTTTCACCCCGCACCTGAAAAGCCTGCTGAGCGAGGATCGAGAGTTTATAATTTGTGCGGACTGGAACACCTGCCATCAGAATATTGACCTAAAAAACTGGCGAAATAATCAGAAAAACTCTGGATTTATGCCCTATGAACGCGAGTGGCTGACGCATTTATACGAGGAGCAGGGTTGGGTTGATGCGTTTCGGGAGTTCACGTCAGAGCCTGAACAGTACACTTGGTGGTCCAACAGGGGGCAAGCATGGGCGAACAACACCGGATGGCGACTCGATTATATGCTGGTCAGCCCGGGGCTCTCAGGGCGTGCGCGTGAGGTCGCCGTTTATAAAGAGACGCGATTCTCGGATCACGCCCCTGTTATTATTGATTTTGAGATTTAGAAAAATTATTACGTTTATTCTGTAAGTTACTAATTTAATGAGGTTTAGTTATGTTTATTAGTCAGGCGCATGCACAGACGGCAAATTCAGCACCCGCGGGTGGGGAGTGGTTCCTCCCGGCGATGATGATTGGCTTGTTGATTTTTATGTACTTCACCACGATTAGGCCTCAGCGCAAGCGCCAGAAAGAGCACGCGGAACTGGTCAGCTCGTTGTCCAAGGGTGATGAGGTTTTGATGAGCTCCGGACTCATGGGAAAAGTTATCGATCTGTCAGACTTGTACGTGGTGGTCAATGTGTCAGACAAGGTCGATCTTAAGTTTCAACGCACGCACGTCACCGCAACATTACCCAAAGGCACGATTAAAACCTTAGGCGCATAAGCCGATGGTTCAGTACCCACCGCGGGAGCCGCTGGCGCTCTTGCCGTCGCCTTTTGTGCTTCTCGAACGTGCAACTGCTCGTTGGGGCCGCGGACGCCGAATCTGGTGCAAGCGCGATGATCTCACGGGCTCGCTCTTGACTGGAAACAAGGTCAGAAAGCTCGAGTTCATAGCGGCAGAGGCGCGAGCACGCAAATGTACCGTTTTGGTTACGGCCGGCGCGCTGCAGAGTAACCATTGTCGAGCAACCGCGGCTGTTGCCGCACAGTTGGGCTTAAAGTGCGAGCTTATTCTGCGTGGGGAAGAGCAAGCGCTTGAAGGAAACTACTTATTGAGCCGATTGCTCGACGCCGACATCACTTATGTGTCTCGCAGTACGACCGGTGATGAAATGACCCAACACTTAGCCAACGCGGTGCAGCGCTGGGCCGCTAGGGGAGAGAAGGCGTTGTCTCTGCCCATTGGCGGTAGTGATGAAATCGGCATTTGGGGATACATTGTAGCGGTTGAAGAGCTCGCGTCAGACATGGCGCGCCACTCGATACGCCGCGCGGCCATTGTCCATGCAACAGGCTCTGGGGGAACGCAGGCAGGTTTAAATGCGGGTGTGCTGATGCACAACCTCCCAGCAGACGTTATCAGTTATGCAGTCTGCGATGATGCTGCCTATTTCAACGACAAGGCGCAGCAAGACTGGCAAGCCTTGCGCGCCGTGACCCCTGACTTGCCGGTCGAGCCGATTAAGACGGTCACCAATGATCATTTTATTGGACCGGGGTATGGACGGGCTGATCAGGCAGTATTTGATACACTGGCACAGTTGGCGCGACTGGAGGGGATCACGCTTGATCCCGTCTATACAGGCAAGGCCTTTCACGGCATGGTGACTGATCTTGAGCACTCGTCGTTTCAGTCGGACGCTGCGGATATCATTTTTGTGCATACGGGAGGGGTATTCGGTATCTTTCCACATGCAGATGCGCTTCAAACTTCGCTTCAGCGAGTTCAAGCCGTCGACACACCACATTAAGAGCGAGAGTAGGCATGGTTGAGACAATAATTCGCGACATTAACGCAGTGGCGTGGGGACTTCCGATGCTAATACTCCTGCTGGGTACGGGTATCTACCTGACCGCAGGGCTTGGCTTTATGACTATGCGAAAAGTCCCGCGTGCCGTGTCGCTATTATTTTCCGGGGTGTCAGGTCGTGGCGAGGGCGATATCGCACCCTTTAAGGCGTTAATGACGTCGCTGTCTGCCACGATTGGAACGGGAAATATTGCGGGTGTCGCAACAGCTATAACGTTGGGCGGGCCGGGCGCTTTATTTTGGATGTGGATTACGGCGCTCTTTGGGATGGCGACAAAGTATGCGGAGGGCGTCCTGGCTGTTCGTTATCGGGAGCAGGACGACCAGGGTGGGTTCAGCGGTGGTCCAATGTACTACATCCGAAATGGATTGGGCCCTCGCTACGGTGCGTTTGCAACAGGGTTGGCCTTTGCGTTTGCACTCTTTGGCGCAACCGCCGGTTTTGGACTTGCCAATACCGTGCAGTCGAATTCAGTAGCACAGGTTCTTACAGACAATGCGGGCATCCCTTGGTGGGTGACGGGTATTGTTCTGATGCTTGTGGTCGGCGCGGTTATCTTAGGGGGAATCAAACGGATTGCCGATACCGCGGGCGCCGTGGTGCCGGTAATGGCAATCTCGTACATTGTCATGAGCTTAATCGTCATCTCGTTGAATCTCAGCGCGGTGCCAGACGCCTTTGGCGTTATTTTTGACAGCGCCTTTAACGGCGCCTCTGCAGCGGGCGGCTTTGCAGGAGCAACGGTCTGGGCGGCGATCCGCTTTGGCGTGGCACGCGGCATTTTCTCAAACGAAGCGGGTTTGGGCAGTGCACCCATCGCACACGCGGCGGCTAAAACCAATGAGCCTGTAGAGCAGGGTTTGGTGGCGATGTTGGGCACCATGATCGATACACTCATCGTCTGCACGATGACGGGACTTGTTATCGTGCTGACAGGCGTGCTGGATTCTGGTGTTTCAGGGGCCAGCCTCACCTCGATGGCTTTTGGCGCTGTGCTGCCGGGAGGCGAATGGGTAGTGACGATCGGCGTTGTCGTATTCGCGACCACCACCATGATGGGCTGGGCATTCTACGGAGAGCGTTGCGTCGTTTATCTGTTTGGTACTCGGGGCATTATGCCGTTCAGAATACTGTGGGTATTAGCAATTCCTGTCGGAGCAGGCGCAGACTTGGGGTTGATTTGGCTTATCGCGGACACGCTTAATGCCTTTATGGCGATTCCCAACTTGATCGGACTATTGCTACTGTCGCCCGTGGTTTTTGCGTTGACGAAAGATTACTTCGCGCGAGACAGGCAGCGCACGGACGCCACAGAGGCCTCATAAATTGGTGACCGCCGCATCTGAGAAGCTGGTTATCGCGATTTCATCGCGGGCTCTTTTTAACCTCGATGCCGAGCACTTGGTGTATGAGCAAGCAGGCCTTGAGGCCTATTCTGCCTATCAAATAGAACATGAAGACGTGCCGCTAGAGCCTGGGCAGGCATTTGCGCTGGCGAAAAAACTGCTGGCGCTTAATACGGCGTTGACGGAGCCCTTGGGAGTAGAGGTCGTTCTTTTATCGCGAAATTCAGCCGATACAGGGCTGCGTATTTTCAATTCTATCGAGCACTATGGACTGCCCATTACTCGAGCGGCGTTTTGCGGTGGTGAGTCACCGTGGCGTTACATACAAGCCTTTGGATGTCACTTGTTTCTCTCGTCTGAAGCTGATGACGTTCGAATGGCGCTTGAAAATAACGTCGCGGCAGCCACATTAGTTTCAAAGCCCGTATGCGAAAGCACGAGCGGAACGATTCGTTTTGCTTTTGATGGTGATGCGGTGCTCTTTTCGGATGAAGCTGAACGGGTCTATAAGTCCGAGGGTCTTGCGGCATTCACAGCGAGCGAGCGAGCACAACGGAATGAGCCTTTAATGGGTGGTCCGTTCAAGAGCTTTTTAAGTGCCTTACACACACTTCAACGAGCGCTGCCAGAGGATGATCAATTAATCCGAACGGCACTCGTCACGGCCCGGTCTGCCCCAGCGCATGAGCGCGTGATTCGAACGCTCCGAGAGTGGGACATTCGACTGGACGAGTCGATTTTCTTAGGTGGTTTGCCGAAAGTTGAGTTTTTAAAGGCCTACGACGCAGACGTGTTCTTTGACGATCAGGAGACACACTGTGAGCTCGCTGCCGATCACATTGCGACAGGGCATGTGCCGCACGGTATTGCCAATCAGCCAACCGACTGACTGTACAGACCCTTAGAACCAAAGTATCTTAAGGCTCGATTTTTATTCCTTGAGGTGCTTAATGAAGTTGCAACAACTCAAGTACATCTGGGAGGTGGCACACCACGACTTAAACGTGTCTTCTACCGCTCAAAGTCTTTTTACTTCACAACCCGGTATTAGCAAGCAGATTCGTCTGCTCGAGGGCGAGCTCGGTGTTGAGATCTTTGCTCGTAGTGGGAAGCATTTGACCCACATTACGCCGGCCGGCGAAGCCATCATAGATATTGCCGGAGAGATTTTGCGAAAAACTGAGTCGATCAAGCGTATCGCCCAGGATTACTCAGACAACGTGGCTGGTCGCATGTCTGTTGCCACAACGCACGGGCAAGCCCGTTACGTATTACCCGAGTCAATCTCAAAGTTTGTTCAGGAACACCCGGATGTGTCCCTGGAAATGAAGCAAGGGAGTCCACAGCAGATCGCGGAGATGGCAGCGAAAGGCGCTGTTGATTTTGCGATTGCGACAGAAGCCGTGCAGCAATATGCGTCGCTTGTGTCCCTCCCGTTTTTCCGTTGGACCCATTGCGTGGTGGTGCCAAAAGGGCATCCTTTGACCGACGTTGTCGATCCAACACTTGAGCAGGTCGCTCAATACCCCATTATCACCTATACGGAAGGCTTCACAGGGCGTTATCGCATCGATGAGGGCTTCGAGGCGCGAAGCTTAATTCCTAACTACGTTGTTACAGCCGCCGACGCAGATGTGATTAAGACCTACGTTCGACGAGGGCTTGGCGTCGGCATTATATCGACCATGGCCGTTGAAGAGTCGATTGATGATGACTTGGTAAGGATAGGCAGCAATAAGTACTTCTCGCCCATGCTGTCTTGCATTGCCTTTCGACGCGGCACCTTTCTTAGAGGGTTTATGTTTGCCTTTATCGAACAGCTTGCTCCTCATCTGAGCACTGATTTTGTGCGCCATGCGATGTCAATTGCCGATCCTGAAGAAAGGCACGAGTTCTGTTCAAGGCTCGATGTTCCTCGGATTTAGGCGACAAACGGCACAAAAATACGGCAAATGGGTGAGGTTTTTTACATAACATCTATGCGAGTATGGTCGAGGTCATCGGAAATGATTCGTGTGCGTATGATCTCTAGCGCCGGTTATTTTTTGGCTTACGACCTTGGTCGCACTCCATCAGAGACGTAGGAAAGAGAATGGACTTAACACCTGATAATAATTTAGAGCCTACACTGACAAACCCTTTTGAGGTGATCGGTGATACTCAGCGGCCCAGCACTGAGTATGAGCTCGCCATTGCACGCGGTCTCGAGTTGCAGCGATTGCCCACAACCGCGGCGACCGATCGAAATATTCAGCGCCAGCACAGTAAAAATCGCATGACTGTCTGGGAGCGAGTTCACTTTCTCGTCGACGAAACTCCCACGATTCTGTATCAAAACTGGGGTCCAAATATGGATGGGGCGTCGCTTGTGACGGCCATTGGGAAGATCGACGGGCGTGACGTCGCAATTTATGGGCATGATTTTACGCTTAGAGCAGGCTCCATGGATGCGACGAATGGCGAAAAGCTGGCTCGACTTTTTGAGGTCGCAGGTCAACGCAAGATTCCGCTAGTGGGATTAAACGATTCGGCTGGGGCATACATTCCCGCAGGGGTAGGTGGGCTAGACGGTTACGCAGAGGCATTCACAGGTCTCAGAAAGATCTCGGGCGTCGTGCCGAGTATTATGTGTATGTTTGGTTTTAATGCCGGTGGTGGAAGTTATTTGCCGCGGCAAGGTAGTTTTCTTATTCAACCCCGAGACACGTTTTTTGGTTTGACAGGGCCCGGGGTGGTCAAGTCAGTTTTAGGTGAGGACATCACGCCCGACGAACTCGGGGGTCCTGATGTTCATAGTCAAACAGGCGTCACAGACTTTGTGGTCGAGGACGAGGTGGCTGCGCTACGAAAGGTCAGAGAAATACTGCGGTATCTCCCGGACAGTAATGCGACGGGACCCAAAGTACAGGTTTGCTCAGACCCCATTGCCAGGAACACCAGCGACATTGATACGTTGCTAAAAACCGCTTTTGAGTCTGCCACCGGATTCAATACCCCTGTCGACAGTTCAATCATCATTCAGCAGTTGTGTGACCATGGCGACTTTATAGAGATCCAAGAGGAGAGGGCCAAAAATACAATTACCTGCTTGGGCCGAATCGGTGGCCATGTCGTTGGTTTTGTTGCCAATAACTCAGCAGTATCCTCGGGGCAAATCGACATCGACGCTGCCTTGAAAAATGCGCGGTTTATTCGGTTTTGCAACCTTTACAACATCCCAGTGATGTTTCTTGAAGATACGACGGGCTTTCTCCCGGGGAGAGAGCAGGAGCATCGCGGAATTGTTCAGGCTGGGCGTGCCATGCTGGATGCAATCGTCGATTTGAGAACACCACGATTTCTTATTTTGATAAGAAACGCCTTTGGGGGGGCCTATGCCTCCTACAATAACTATCCCACGGGCGCAGACTTCGTCGTCGCTTTACCCACGACTCGCGTTGCGGTCATGGGCCCCGCTGGAGTCGAGTACGTTTACAAAGACGAGCTTAAGGCTATCCGGCGTGCAGCATCGAGTAAAGTTGCGGAAGCCGTTGCCGAGCGCATTGCAAACGGGATGACTCAGGACGAGGCTAAAGCCTCGGCTCAGGAAAGTGTTGCCGAGTGGGTAAAATCGGCCGAAGCTGATCTTGCCAAGCGTTACGAGCGCGAAATAATGAACCCTGAGGAGGCGCTGAGTCTCGGTTCGGTCTCGCAAATCGTGATGCCATCAGATCTCCGCTCGGTTATTGGTCAGCACCTGATGTTCTGTTTGCGTCATTATGAGCCCGGCCCGATGGGCGGCATCCAGCGCGAATTCCACTAAAAATTCAGCCGGTTAAATTGGAGTTTTTCTGTGTCAAATGATCACTATTTGCATAACCCGCTGATCCATCAAGAACGACGTCTTGGTGACAGCAGTAGTCCTTGGGTTCGGCAGTTTGACTGCACCCACATCAAACCCTTGATTATTTGTCGGGGCCCCATTCGCAAGGAAGCTATGGATGTCTTCGAAGAAATGGGCATTGCTGACTACGGAATTTTATTGTCTGAAAAGGACTCGATTGTCTACCCCAGGGCCATAGCACCGGAGTTGCGTGTTATCGGTGACCCGCTCCGAGTCCACCGCGTGAGCGACTATTCAGGCGTTGATAAAGCGGACCGTGAGGCCAGAATTCAAGAAATCATTCAGATTGCGCATGGTCATGGCTACAACGCCATCTTTGCCGGCTACGGGTTTATGGCCGAGGACGAGGCCATGGTAGCGTCGATGGAAGCAGCGGGGCTTAATTTTATTGGTCCGTGTTCGCGCACTGTACGGCAGGCTGGACTCAAGGACGAAGCAAAGCGTACGGCCTTGAAGGCTGGGGTGTCGGTAACACCTGGAATCGATAATGCGACCGCGCTCACACTGCTTAAATCGCATCCGACGATCGACGCATTGAAGGCGCTATGTGACAGCGAGGGGCTGGTCAACGTCGATTTTGATGGTGCGGACCTTGAAGAAATTGCGGATCGCGTTTTACTGGCCTCATACCGCGCAGGGATTGACGTGTATAGCGTTGACGAACTTATTGCGACTTTGGAGCAATCTGTGCTCGGAATGAACGAGAGGTACCCTAATAACCGGGTTCGTTTGAAGGCCATCGGCGGTGGCGGTGGTAAAGGGCAGCGTATCGTTGAGCGTGGCGAAGCATCTCGGACCGGTGAACTGGTTAAAGAAATTCTCCAGGAGGTTAAAGCGTCTGGGAAGGGCGACAATAAAAACGTCTTGGTCGAGCTCAATATTGAGTCTACGCGTCATCAAGAAATACAGGTTATTGGCAATGGACAGTGGTGCACCACCCTGGGTGGGAGAGACTGTTCGCTGCAAATGCACGAGCAAAAGCTACTCGAAGTTTCAGTGACTCGAGAGTCACTGATTCAAGCCGCGCAAGAGGCAGAGTCTTCTGGCCGTGGCGATGAGGCCAGCGTCTTACGTGCTGACGTTGAGACGCTCGACACGATGGAGGAGGAAGCGTCGCGCTTTGGTGCCGCCGTCGGACTGGATTCGGTGTCCACCTTTGAATGTATTGTCGATACAGACAGTCATTTTTTCATGGAAATGAACACGCGAATTCAGGTTGAACATCGGGTTTCGGAACTGTGTTACGCGCTGAAATTTAGTAAGCCAGATGACGAAGCGCAAAGTTTTACGGTCAATTCGCTGGTTGAGGCGATGGTCTTATTGGCGGCACATGGACCCAAGCTGCCAAAACCGGAACGAATTCTTCGCAACAACGACAGCCTTGAAGCCCGAATGAATGCAACCAACGATGCACTCCAGCCGCATGCCGGTGGCCAGATTGAGCACTGGTCGGACGCCGTCACGGGTGAAATTAGGGACGATCAAGGCATCTGTGTACACAATCCAGATACCGATGTTTTTATGAAATACACGCTCGCGGGTGCTTATGATTCAAATATCGCACTGATTTTGAGTGTTGGCGACAGTCGGCTTTCTGCTTACGAAGAAATGGCTGAAATTTTGAGGGTAACAACGTTACGCGGTCAGGATTTAAGCACCAATCTCAACTTTCACTACGGCCTAGTTCACTGGTTTCTGAGTCGAACAGTCAACGCGCGGCCTACGACAAAGTTTATAGTGCCATACCTTACTGCGGTCGGTGAATTGGCGTCAGTGGCCCGAGAGGTCGATCTTGAGTTTGCTTGGCGCGCTCACGTTGGACGTGCTGTCAGTGCTTCAGTACTTGAGACTAAGAAAACCTTAATTCTTCGACCGATGATGAAGCTACTGCAATGCCCGCACACGCTGTCGGGATGGCTGAGCGCGAACCAGGACTCTTTTGAGATTGAGGGAAATCGAGTCCGATTTACCGAGAATCCTGTGGAGTTGTTAATCGACTGCTACCACTTCCTCGACCTCGACAGCGAAGGGACTGCGGCAGCTGCAGAAAAGATTTGGTCGCATGACGCGGCGCTGATGGAAACGGCAGAAGCGTTTTACATGGATGCGGCGAGGGTACTTAACGCCGACTCGTGGGGCTCGCTTGAGACCGCGCTTGAACAGGGGACATGCGCTGAGTTCTCTGATGAAAAGTGGGCACAGATCCGGGCTGCGCACGCAGGACATCAAGCGGGGCTTTCGCTGTTGCTGCTTTTGCCTGCGCTTGCGGCTCAAACGGGCTTCTATGACTTGGCAGTAGAACCTGACCTCAGTATTCATATTCCGGAGCGCCTGCTAAATGACAAACATCAGGATTTAATGGCTAAAGCGCTTGCACCGCCTCCGTTGGCGAAGTCCGATGAGATCGTCGCCACAAGTGGCGGTATGTTTTATGGCCGTGAGGCCCCTGGGGAGCCTCTTTACGTCGAAGCGGGGAGGTCGTTTAAAGCCGGTGACCCGCTGTTCATCGTCGAGGTGATGAAAATGTTCAACAAGGTTAATGCGTCATTTGACGGGCGAATTGATGAGGTGCTTGTTGAGGGCGATGGGGTCATCATTAAAAAGGGACAGCCTATCTTTAAAGTGACGCCTGACGAAAAGCCTGAAGATATTTCAGCCGAGGCATTGGCTGCACGACGAGCAACGCGCACCCAGTTACTGTTGGATGCAGTCATTTAAGTTCGGAGAATCACATGATTACAGGATTAGATCATATCGCCATTGCCGTCCCTGACTTAGAGGCGGCGATTCAACGGTTTATGACCGATTTTGGATTGGATTACGAAGGTACGCAGGACGTGGAGACAGCGCAGACGTCGACCGCTTTCTTCCCGCTTCCGCCGACCAGTATTGAGCTGGTTCATCCGTTAAACGGGGCAGGCCCCATTGCGACTTACCTCGAGAAGCGTGGCGGTGGGATTCACCACTTGTGTTTTCGAACAAATGATATCGATGCGGATGTGATCCGTCTCAAAGCGAAGGGCTATCAGTTTATTGGGGAGAAACCGACACCGGGCGCGCACGGAGCTCGTGTTATTTTTATTCATCCGAAGAGTTGCGACGGTGTGCTGGTGGAGCTCTCTGAGCCTCAGGGAGAGCACTGATGCCCATTTATGATCCAGAGGCTTCGAGCAAGACGGCCTGGGCTGCCCTGGTAGCAAAGCAAAATAAGGGGTTGCTGCCCGACGAGTTCACGTGGTTCACGCCTGACGACATCCCCATGAAAGTACTCTACACGGCCGAAGACACCGCAAATTTACCCTACACCGACACGATGCCGGGTCTCAGTCCATACATTCGGGGGCCACAAGCCACGATGTATGCCGGTCGACGTTGGACTATTCGCCAATACGCGGGCTTCTCGACCGCCGAGGCGAGCAATGCGTTCTACCGTAAGGCGCTTGCAGCCGGCGGACAAGGTGTCTCGGTTGCGTTTGATCTCGCGACACACCGTGGATACGACTCTGATCACCCTCGTGTCGCTGGCGATGTGGGTAAAGCGGGGGTCGCTGTTGATTCGGTTGAGGACATGAAAGTGTTGTTCAACGGCATCCCCTTGGACAAGGTCTCGGTATCAATGACCATGAATGGCGCTGTGCTGCCCGTACTTGCGGGCTACATCGTTGCAGCCCAGGAGCAGGGGGTGGGGCCAGAAGCCCTAGCGGGGACGATTCAGAACGATATTCTAAAAGAGTTTATGGTTCGTAACACCTATATCTACCCGCCGATCTCCAGCATGCGCATTATTGGCGACATCATCGCGTACTGCTCAAACAACATGCCGCGGTTCAATACCATCTCTATTTCGGGGTATCACATGCAAGAGGCGGGTGCGAACGCGGCACTTGAGCTGGCGTACACACTGGCTGACGGTAAGGAATACATTCGTACTGCGATTGCGGCCGGACTCAACATCGATGATTTTGCACCACGACTGTCATTTTTCTGGGGCATCGGCATGAACTTCTACACGGAAATCGCCAAGATGCGTGCGGCTCGGTTGCTGTGGACGGAAATCGTCAGCGAGTTTGATCCGAAAAATCCTAAAAGTTCGATGTTGAGAACACATTGTCAGACGTCGGGTTGGTCTTTGACTGAGCAAGATCCCTACAACAATATTGTGCGCACGACCATAGAGGCAATGGCAGCTGTGTTTGGCGGTACCCAAAGTCTGCACACCAATGCGCTGGATGAGGCGATTGCGTTGCCCTCAGAGTTCGCAGCGCGGATAGCGCGTAATACACAGCTTGTGCTCCAGGAAGAGACCGGGATCAGTCAGGTGGTCGATCCGTGGGGCGGTTCGTACATGATGGAGTCATTGACTAGCGAGATGGCTGATAAAGCGAGAGCGTTGATTGCCGAGGTAGAAGAAGCGGGTGGGATGGCCCAAGCCATCGAAACGGGCCTGCCAAAACTCCGCATAGAAGAAGCTGCGGCGAAGAAACAAGCGCGCATCGACCGAGGAGAAGACGTGATCGTCGGTGTGAACAAATATCAAATTGACGAGCAAGACGAAGTTGATATTCTCGAGGTTGACAACGATGCTGTGCGAGAAGCGCAGATAGCGCGACTAAAATCGATCAAAGCGTCGCGTGATAGTGTCAAAGTGAGTGACAGTCTGGCAGCTCTGACGGCGGCGGCAAAGTCGGGGACGGGTAACTTACTGGAGCTGGCCGTTGAGGCGACGCGGAATCGTGCGACGGTTGGTGAGATTTCAGATGCGCTCGAGGAGCACTTTGGGCGCTTCGTCGCCAGCGCGCAGACCGTCTCTGGCGTTTACGGTGCCGCCTATGAGAACGACGAGCAATGGAAGAAAATAGGCATGGATATCGATCATTTTGTGCAACAGCATGGACGAAGGCCTCGTATGTTGGTGGCAAAGATGGGGCAAGACGGTCATGACCGAGGCGCAAAAGTCGTTGCGACTGCGTTTGCCGATGTGGGGTTTGATGTTGATCTTTCACCGATGTTCTCGACCCCTGAGGAAGTGGCGCGTCAAGCCATTGAGAATGATGTCCACATAGTCGGTGCATCGAGTCTTGCTGCGGGACACAAGACACTCGTGCCTCAGCTGATCCAAGCACTCAAGGCAGAAGGGGCCGATGATATTGTGGTCATTGCGGGGGGTGTTATTCCGCAGCAGGATTATCAATACCTTTACGATGCCGGTGTGACGCTGATCTTTGGTCCCGGTACGCCGATCCCAGAGGCTGCGCGAAAGGTGTTGGATGCCGTTAACCTCAACAGCTGAAGCTATTCTTGCCGGGAATCGGCGCGCGCTGGCTAAAGCGATTACGCTGGTCGAGAGCTCGCGGGCCGAGGACAGGGAAGCGTCTCAACAACTCCTGAATGAGTTACTTCCGCACACGGGGAAAAGTCTGCGGCTGGGGATTACGGGGGTGCCAGGAGTTGGCAAATCCACGTTTATTGAAACATTTGGGCAACACGTAATTGCTGAGGGGCACAAAGTTGCGGTCTTGGCTGTCGACCCCAGTTCACCCAAGGCGGGCGGTTCTATTTTGGGTGACAAAACCCGTATGGAGCTGCTGTCACGCGATTCGCGTGCGTTCATTAGACCGTCGCCGGCCGGGCGTGCTTTGGGTGGGGTAGCGCTGAAGACGCGTGAGTCGATGCTCCTCTGCGAGGCCGCAGGTTTCGACGTTGTTATCGTCGAGACCGTCGGTGTCGGACAGTCCGAGCACCAAGTTGGCAGCATGGTCGATTTCTTTTTAATTCTCTTGCTGCCCGGTGGTGGCGATGAGCTTCAAGGCATAAAGAAAGGAATCTTAGAGCTGGCTGACGCCATCATGATTAATAAAGCAGATGGTGAAAGTGCAAGTCTTGCTCGAAAAACCAAGCTTCACTATCAGACCGCCATGTCACTGCTAAGCACGGGTGACTTTTGGAAGCCCGAGGTGCACACCTGCTCAGCGCTCAAGCAAGAGGGCTTAACGGAGTGTTGGGCGATGATGCGACGTTACAAGGAAGAGGCTGCCGATCATGGATTATTCGATCAAAAAAGGGCCGAACAAAACGTACAGTGGATGTGGCAGTTAACCGATGAAATGCTGCGTCAGCAGTTGCACGATAACGCAGCAATCAGCACACAATTGTCACAGATGCTCGTTCAGGTCAGCGCAGGCGAATTGACGCCGGTGACCGCTGCTAACCGCATTATCGCCCAGCTTAGGCAGTCCTGAGACGATGCGATTTCTGGCACTGGATAAGCTGATTAACGTGCAAGAAGGTTACCGACAACGGTTTAAAATTGATTCGCTGGATCTCGTTTTAGTGAGAGAGGGGGGCGAGGTCAGCGCGTTTGCGGCGCTGTGTCCTCATCAAGAGCAGTCACTGGAGCATGGCCAAATCGAATCTGGGATTATTTATTGTCCACGGCACGGTTTTGCCTTCTCGTTGATAAGCGGTGAGCACCTCTCGGGGCAATGTGCCCGTTTGCCGATATACACCGTGCACTTCGAGGGCAATGAGGTGGGAATTCTTCTCGAAGATTAGTGTGCAACCCCGAGTTCAGGCTCTTCGACAAAGCCCAGCAACCACCACTTCGCAAGGATGTCGTGCTGACGGGTGTCCAGTGATGCTGTCGACAGACTGCGACCAGAGCAGAGCGTTGCGAGCCAGTGCTCGTCAACCGGTTCTAAGCGCTGCGCCTCTCCGCCCAAGTAGGCGATGAGCGCGTCTCCTGCGTCTCGCCATAACAGTCGCTGATGCGTTGACAGCATGACGCGATCACTCATTGGCAGCGCTTGCGGGATGGGCTCGACTGGGGCTTCTGACAGCAACTCGGGGAACCAGTCTTCAGAGGCCAGGGCGTCAATAGCGTTGACGACTGCGCCTTGTGCATTTTGAATCTGCTGAGGTGTAATTTCGCCCGGCCGACTTTGTTCACACAGGCTGTCGAGGTCTTCCAGAAGGAGATCCTCTCGAAGTGATTCGATGACATTGTCAGAGAGTCGCGCCACTAAGTCGGTCATTTGAGTGGCCCTGAAACCCAGCGAGAAAGTCATACTCTCGCCGACGGCTGATCCCCAGTGCGCAAATCCGGGGGGTACGTACAAGACATCACCGGGTTCTAATACATAGGTTTGCGATGACTCAAACTCCTCAATGAGTTTGAGACCGCCTGATTCGATGACGGGCGTGGTGTGGTCGCACCGCGGCCCAACCTTCCAATGTCGCTTTCCGGCACCTTGCAGCAAAAATACGTCATATTGATCAAAGTGTGGACCCACTCCCGCGCCATCGGTTGCATAGCTGACCATGACATCATCCATTCGCCAAGAGGGTATAAAGTCAACACAGCCACGCAGTGCCGCAACCTCAGGGAACCACTCATCAACGCGCTGTACGAGCAGGCTCCATTCACCAGTGCGCTCAAAGCTGTCGTCCGAGAAAGGCCCTTGAGTCAGCTGCCATTGTTTACCTCGGCGACTAACAATTCGACTGTCGACCTCGGGCTCCATCGCGAGTCCCGCTAATTCTTCAGGGCTAATGGGCGCTTCAAACCCAGGTAATGCTGAGCGAATCAGTAGTGGTTTTTGCTGCCAGTACTTGCTTAAAAACCACTGGACGTCGATGTCGAACCGAGGCGATATCACGCGAATTACTGACCCCAGGTTTCAGTCAGTTTCTGCGCAAGTCCGACGTAGTTTGCAGGTGTTAATGCAAGAAGCTGAGTTTTCGTCTCCTTGGGAAGATCAAGCGTCTTGATGAACGCATGTAGCGTATCTCGGGTGATGGCTTGACCGCGTGTCAGCGCTTTGAGCTTCTCGTACGGCTCGGGAATGCCATAGCGGCGCATAACGGTTTGAATTGGCTCGGCAAGCACTTCCCAGCTGTTGTCCAAATCTTCAGCCAAACGGGCCGGGTTAACCTGCAGTTTGCTGATACCCTTAAGTGTTGCTGTGTACGCAAGTAACGAGTACCCGAAGCCTACGCCCATGTTTCTGAGGACCGTACTGTCGGTAAGGTCACGCTGCCAACGGCTCATAGGCAACTTTTCGCTCAAATGAGCCAATACCGCGTTGGCCAGACCGAGGTTGCCCTCTGAATTTTCAAAGTCAATTGGATTGACTTTGTGAGGCATCGTCGACGAGCCAATCTCGCCCTCGATCGTCCTTTGTTTAAAGTACCCCAGTGAAATGTACGACCAAATATCACGGTCAAAGTCGATGAGTATTGTATTAAATCGGCAGATCGCTTGGAACAGCTCGGCCATGTAGTCGTGGGGTTCGATCTGTGTGGTCATCGGATTCCACTCAAGTCCCAGAGATTCAACAAACTCCTGAGACAATTGCGGCCAGTTGATATCGGGGTATGCGCTTAAATGGGCGTTAAAGTTGCCGACGGCACCATTAAACTTTCCCAGCGGCGTAATCGACTCAACGCCGGCAAGTTGCCGCCGTAGCCGAGCAGAAACATTGGCCATTTCCTTGCCTAAGGTCGTAGGGCTCGCGGTTTGCCCGTGCGTTCGGCTCAGCATGGATAAATCTGAATATTGCGTGGCCAACGCATCGATGGCGACAATAATGGCCCGCATTTCCTGCGCAATAACCGGTATGCCGTCGCGGAGCATCAGTGCATGCGACAAATTATTAATGTCTTCACTCGTGCAGGCGAAGTGCACGAATTCACTGGCTTGATTGAGCGCAGCATTGGCTTGAAGCGAATCCTTCAAGAAGTATTCAATCGCTTTTACGTCATGATTAGTGGTTCGTTCGATCGCTTTTATGGCGTGTGCAGCGTCTAGATCGAAGGCATCAATGATGGCCTGGAGGTGATCCGTTGCGGCTTGATCGAACGATTCGACCTCCACAATTCCAGGGGTGCTGGACAGTTTTTGCAGCCAGCGAACCTCGACGTACAGACGCCGCTCAATGAGTCCATACTCACTAAAAATCTCTCGTAGAGGGTCAATTTTTGCAGCGTAGCGTCCATCGAGTGGGGAAATGGCTTTGGCAGTGTGATAAGTCATACGTAGGCTCCGTGAAGAGGGCGTAAGTTTATCACGACAACGCCCTAGTGCAGGGAATTTGAGTCCACCGATGACGTCAATGGAGTTCCAAGATGGCTCGCAGCCGCGACGATTTTATTGCTCCTCAACAAGAAGTGGTGCTTTCGACCACCAAGCTGTCTCCACAGTCGAGCGGAGCGTAAACCGGCGAGTAGCAGTGTTCTGACAAGATCGGCATTTTTAGTTGCTTGTAAGTGCTGAACGTTTCCTTTCACTTTAATTCTGTAGGGAAGATGGCTGATCGTGTCTTGGTAGATTGCGCTGACGCTGGCGGCAAGCTCTACGGCGTCGTCGCTAAAATGTTGGGCTTTGAAGCTCACGTGATTCAGCCTTGAGCCCACCACGTCTTGTAGGTCAGGTCGCTTTCGAAACTGGCCCTCTAGTTTTAGTAACGCTCTCACGTAAAGGCCCATGGCAAGGTGGTCCTCATTGGTCGCGTCCGTCAGCATGTCCACAACGCTGCGCAAACCTAACTTGACCCCTTGTACATTGCCATAAACTGCGTCAACACTTGGCGCATCGAAGACGAAAAGAGAACGCAGGGAGGCCTCGAAAAAGGCCGCGGGATACGAGCCCGTTTTGGCGACTTGGTCCACCATTCTGGCGGCTTGGACGACGCCTGCGAGCGCGATGACTTGTTGTTCGAGTGAGGAATACTGCGTCATTGCACTGCCGCCGCAACCGGGTTGTAGACGGTCTCTATGACCCCTCCGCCCAGGCACTCCTCATCTTGATAAAATACAACCGATTGCCCGGGTGTAATCGCGCGCTGCGGCTGCTCAAAGTCCACCTCGTAGCGATCTGCCGAGCGACTCACCGTACAGGCCTGATCGGCTTGTCGATAACGCACCTTGGCATGACAGCTTAATGGCTCGGATGGGGCCTGACCGTTTATCCAAAAGATATCACTCGTAGTCAACGAAGAGGCAAATAGGGCCGGGTTGTCATTGTGCTGGCAGACCCAGAGTGTGTTGGTGACGACGTCTTTCTCAGTCACGTACCAGGGCGCTTCACCGGCATTTTTGAGGCCACCTATTCCAAGTCCTTGTCGTTGTCCAATGGTGTGATACATCAGACCTTGATGTCGTCCTATGACTTCACCATCAGTCGTTTTTATTTGTCCTGGGTTTTTCTTAAGGTACTGGGCTAAAAAGTCCGAAAATCGTCGTTCTCCGATAAAACAGATTCCAGTGCTGTCTTTTTTATCGGCCGTCTTAAAGTCGTGCGCTGCCGCGAGTTTTCTCACTTCAGATTTTTTCAGCTCGCCCAGAGGGAAAAGGCTGGCATCAATGGCGTCATACCCTACCTGATGCAAAAAATAACTCTGATCCTTGGACGCATCGACGCCTTTTAACAATGTTGCGCGCCCACCGCGAACGCCCTTTCTAGCGTAGTGTCCAGTTGCAATTTTGTCCGCACCAAGGGCTCGTGCGTAGTCCAAAAAGGCTCTGAACTTAATTTCTTTATTACACAGAATATCGGGGTTGGGCGTTCTGCCGGCGCTGTACTCGGCGAGGAAATGTTCGAACACATTGTCCCAATATTCCGCGGCAAAATTGGCGGCATGTAAAACAATACCCAGGGTGTCAGCGACCGCTTGCGCGTCAGCCAAGTCCGCCTTTGCTGTGCAGTACTCAGTGCCGTCATCTTCATCCCAATTTTTCATGAAGAGGCCTTCGACCTGATAGCCCTGCTCTTTAAGCAATAGCGCAGCGACCGAAGAGTCGACACCGCCGGACATGCCGACGATCACTTTGGTTGTGTGATTAAAACTCATAAGTGGCGTACTAAGTCCAATGACACCGCAGTGCCGGCAATATAGCGGTCAATGACGTCAAGTACGACGCCGTGTCGCAACGGCTTTTTGGAAGCCACAAGCGCTTCGCGACTCATCCAATGAGTGTCGATGATACTGGAGTCTCGTGTCAGGGTGTTGTCAAATTCCAGTGCTGTCGCCACGAAACTGTGTCGTAGATAACAGATGCCATTTTGGGCAGTGACAATGGTGACGCCCAAATACGCCGTAATGTCGCTGTGCCAGCAGGTCTCTTCTAGCGTCTCCCGCGCTGCCGCGTCGATCAAGCTTTCGTGTTGCTCTAAGTGTCCGGCGGGCTGATTAAGTACCGCGATCCCCTGGCTCACCTCTTCGACCAGTAAAAACTGTCCCGAGCGCTCGATCACAGTGGCAACAGTGGTGTGCGGTAAAAAGCGCGGCGTGTCAGGCATGGCGGATAGGGTCCATTGTCGTGGCCTCTTCATAGCGGTATTCGCCAGGAGCGAGTGCGTCGACGGTGAAGGGTCCGACACTGCGCCGAATCAATCGCAGGGTAGGGTATCCCACTGCGGCGGTCATTCTACGCACTTGTCGATTTCTTCCTTCATGTATTGACAGCTCGATCCAGCTGTCAGGCACTGACGCTCGGTGGCGTATGGGAGGATTTCTCTCCCAAATAGTTGGTATTTCGAGAAGTCTGCAACGAGCAGGCCGTGTCAATCCGTCTTTTAACTGGACGCCTCGGGCGAGCGCTTGACACATCTCTTGTGTCGCTGAGCCCTCTACTTGCACCCAATAGGTTTTCCAGTGTTTTTTCTTGGGGTGAGCGAGCGTGTGTTGTAAACCACCATGATTAGTGAGTATGAGTAAACCCTCCGAGTCATAATCAAGACGGCCAGCAGGTCTGAACCCCGGCGCGCTTAAAAAATCGGCCAGCGTTGATCGGGGATTGTCCGGGCGATCACGGTCTGTGAACTGACTCATGACGCGAAAAGGCTTATTAAATAATAGCAATTGACTCATAGGATTCGTTGACGTCAAAAAGTGGTAAACTCGCCACAAAACAAAAAGGACGTATTGCCGTCCGCATTAAGCGAATCATTTAGCATGATTCAATCCGGGGGCGGGCTACAGAGCTCGGCCAGCCAGTCAACCAAACAGGTAAGGATCTGACTACTATGGCATATCAACACATCAAAGTCCCAGAGCAAGGGACGCCCATCACCACTAACGAAGACTACAGCCTCAACGTTCCAAATACGCCGATCATTCCCTACATCGAGGGTGATGGCATCGGTATCGATATCAGTCCGGTCATGATCAAGGTGGTAGACGCTGCCGTTGAGAAGGCGTACGGCGGCGAAAAGCGTATCGCTTGGATGGAAATCTATACCGGAGAGAAGGCGGCGGAGCTGTATGAAGGCGACTGGTTCCCACAGGAAACACTCGATGCGATTAAGTCTTACCTGGTTGCGATCAAGGGGCCCTTGACGACGCCCGTTGGCGGCGGTTTTCGCTCGCTCAATGTCGCTCTGAGACAAGAGCTGGATCTCTATACGTGCTTACGACCTGTTCGTTGGTTCGAAGGTGTGCCTTCTCCTGTTAAGCGTCCTGGCGATACCAATATGGTGATTTTCCGTGAGAACTCTGAAGACATTTATGCGGGTATTGAGTTCCAAGCGGGATCTCCCGAAGCCGACAAAGTCGTTGATTTTCTGATTACAGAAATGGGCGCCACAAAAATCCGGTTCCCACAAAACGTGGGCATTGGTATTAAGCCGGTTTCGGTTGAGGGAACCAAGCGTCTGGTTCGCAAGGCGCTGCAATACGCTATTGATCAGGAGCTCCCGTCGGTCACGTTGGTCCACAAGGGCAATATCATGAAGTTCACCGAGGGAGGCTTCCGTGACTGGGGTTATGAACTCGCAATGGAAGAGTTCGGCGGTGAATTGCTGGACGGCGGCCCCTGGGTAAAGATTAAGAACCCGAACAATGGCGACGATATTATCGTGAAAGATGTCATTGCCGATGCAATGCTTCAGCAGGTGTTATTGCGTCCTAAGGAGTACAGCGTGATTGCAACCCTGAACCTCAATGGCGACTACCTGTCTGACGCACTTGCCGCGCAGGTGGGTGGCATAGGTATTGCGCCCGGTGCGAACCTTTCCGATGACATCGCGCTGTTCGAAGCAACGCACGGCACAGCGCCTAAGTACACGGGGCAGGACAAAGTGAACCCTGGCTCATTGATTTTGTCGGCAGAAATGATGCTTCGTCATTTGGGTTGGAACGAGGCGGCTGATCTGATTATCACCGGAATGAACGGTGCGATTCAGGCAAAGACAGTGACCTATGATTTCGCTCGTCTGACCGACAATGCGACCGAGGTCTCATGCTCTGCATTTGGCGATGCGATTGTCGACCATATGGCCTAGAGCAAGCGATTAAAACCGCAAAAGCCCGCGTATGCGGGCTTTTTTTTCTCAGTCAGAAATCCTTTTGACAAACTAACGACCAAAAGGCTGATTTGTTCGTAATACACTATAATGAGGTGTCACCGTTACACATGATGAGCATGATTGACCACGATTTTAAGAAAGGCATTGCGTTGATGTCGAGTAAGCCAGGGGCGGGCGAAGACGAGGGCGATCTCGCGGTTGCTCCTGCCAAGCCAAAACTTAAGCGACCATCACTTTATCGGGTGGTGCTGTTAAACGATGATTACACGCCGATGGAATTTGTGGTGGAGGTGCTCGAACACTTCTTTTCACTGACGCGCGAAAAGGCGACCCAGGTGATGCTCGCAGTTCACACGCAGGGAAAAGGCGTCTGTGGTATCTATACAAAAGACGTTGCTGAAACAAAATCGGAGTTGGTCAATCAGGCCGCAAGAGACAATGGGCATCCACTGCTATGCGAGGTTGAACCCTCGCAAGATGAAGACTAAGGAGAAAGGTACGTGTTGAGTAAAGACCTCGAAAGAGCGTTAAACGAGTCTTTTAAACAAGCGAGAGCGCAGCGGCACGAATTCATCACAGTTGAACACCTGTTGTTGGCGCTACTTGACGATAGCGCCGCGCAGGCTGTCCTGCGAGCCTGTAGCGCAGAAATCGACGCGTTACGCGGTGATGTATCGGAGTTTATCGATGCGACAACGCCTTTAGTACCTGGTGAGGACGAGGTCGATACGCAACCTACATTAGGATTTCAGCGTGTTCTTCAAAGGGCTGTTTTTCACGTGCAAAGTTCTGGAAAAACAGAAGTCACCGGGGCGAATGTCTTAGTGGCTATTTTTTCCGAGCAAGAAAGCCAAGCGGTCTACTTCCTGAAGACCCAAGACATTTCGCGTCTCGATATCGTTAATTTTATTACACACGGTGTGAGTAAGGACGAGAATGATGAGGGTGTTGACGGTGATGAGCTGCAAGCGAGTGGTGAGTCATCGGAAGGCGATGGAGAAGAAGAGAGTCCTCTCGATAAGTATTCGACGAACCTAAACGAGGAAGCCGCTCACGGGCAAATAGATCCACTTATTGGTCGCCTGGATGAGGTCGAGCGTGTCGCTCAAATTTTGGCGCGCAGGCGCAAGAATAATCCCCTCCTGGTGGGTGAGTCGGGCGTGGGTAAAACGGCTATTGCGGAAGGGCTGGCGAAGCTTATCGTCGACGGACAGGTCCCCGATACATTAAAAACCGCCGAGGTGTTCTCGCTTGACTTGGGCGCGCTGCTTGCAGGAACGAAGTACCGCGGTGACTTTGAAAAGCGTTTCAAGGGCGTACTTGCCGACCTTAAGCGTCGCGAAGGCTCGATTCTGTTCATCGACGAGATCCATACAATTATTGGTGCGGGTGCGGCGTCGGGCGGGGTTATGGATGCCAGTAATTTGCTCAAGCCACTACTTAGTTCCGGAAAGCTACGTTGCATTGGGTCGACGACCTACGCCGAATATCGCGGTATTTTCGACAAAGACAAAGCCTTGAGTCGCAGGTTTCAAAAAGTCGATGTGTTGGAGCCGTCCGTTGACGATGCGTACAAAATTCTCAAGGGGCTGAAGTCTCGTTTTGAGGAGCACCACGGTTTGCGCTACACCGACAAGGCGCTTCGAACGGCGACCGAGATGGCCGATCGTTTTATTACCGATCGATTCCTGCCCGACAAAGCCATTGATGTGATCGACGAAGCCGGTGCGTATCAGCAACTTCAGCCCGTGAGTAAGCGCAAGAAAGTAGTAGGTCCAGCCGATATTGAAGCAGTGGTTGCGAAAATCGCTCGAATCCCTCCAAAGACAGTGACAAGCGACGACAGGGAGTTACTCGAAAAGCTCGAGAGCAATCTTTCCTTAGTGGTGTTTGGACAGAATAAGGCAGTCAGTCAATTGGTCAGCTCGATTAAGCTGGCGCGTGCCGGTTTACGGTCCGGCGACAAACCGATTGGCAGCTTCCTTTTGGCGGGCCCTACGGGTGTGGGTAAAACCGAGATAACCAAGCAGTTGGCGATGCAGTTAGGACTTGAGATGCTCCGGTTTGATATGTCCGAGTACATGGAGCGGCACACCGTATCGCGGTTGATTGGGGCGCCTCCAGGCTACGTGGGCTATGACCAGGGTGGTCTGTTAACAGACGCCGTCACCAAGCACCCACATTCTGTGGTGTTACTCGATGAAGTCGAGAAAGCGCATCCAGAGGTATTTAACTTACTGCTTCAAGTGATGGACCACGGAACACTGACGGATAATAACGGCCGAAAAGCTGATTTTAGAAACGTAATCGTTGTGATGACGACGAACGCAGGTGCTGAGAGCGTCTCCAAACGATCGATAGGCTTTTCTGATCAAGACAACTCTACGGATGCGTTAGAAGCGATTAATAAATTGTTTACGCCCGAATTTAGAAATCGACTCGATGCCATTGTGCCTTTCGAACCATTAGGTCAGGACGTGATCCTCACGGTCGTCGACAAGTTCCTCACCGCTCTGCAGACACAACTTGACGAGAAGCGGGTTCAGCTGCACGTTGACGAACCGGCACGCGAGTGGCTAGTCACTGAGGGTTATGACCGAAATATGGGCGCTCGCCCGATGGAGCGAGTCATTCAGGAGCACATTAAAAAGCCACTGGCGGAAATGGTGCTTTTTGGTGCGCTCGCCAAGGGCGGTATTGCCAAGGTCTCGGTCAATCTTGATGGCGATGGACTCACAGTCTCCTCAGAGACCGAGACCCTCGACGAAGCAGTGCCCGCCTAACGCGGCAGCGTTTGTCCAAAACTCACGGTTTTCCTAGCGCGCACTTTCCTATAGAGTGCGCGCCATCACTTTATTACTGGAAAGGCTTAATGGCTAAAGAAGATCAGATCGAAATGGAAGGGGAAATCATAGACACGCTCCCCAATACAACGTTTCGAGTGCGCCTTGAGAATGGGCATGTCGTGACAGCGCACATCTCGGGGAAGATGCGTAAGAACTACATTCGGATTCTTACGGGAGACAAGGTCCGGGTTGAAGTCACCCCCTATGACTTAAGTAAGGGGCGAATTACCTATCGAGAGCGTTAAGTAACACTCGATTCATTGGGTATGTTGACGACGGGGATTGCTGAGAGCTCGCTGACCGGTTCGTTGTCTACCCCATGCCAACGCCCATTACTGAGTAGCTCGAGTGGTCTGAAACGGGTCTTATAGCTCATTTTACGGCAACCCTCGATCCAGTACCCCAAATAGATAAACGGCAGATTGAGCTTTTTCGCATGCGAAATTTGGAGCAGCACTGCCAATGTTCCCAAACTTCGCTTGGCACAGTTGGGATCATAAAACGTGTAGATCGCCGCTAGCCCGTCAAGCATTTCGTCGGAAACGGCAACGCAAATAAGTTTATCCTGATCGTACAGCCTAAAATATTGCGTGCACGCTAAGCTGTCGTTTAAAAACGACTCATATTGCTCTCTGTCGGGGGGGTACATATCTCCGTCAGCATGCGTTTGTGTTATGTATCGTTCGTAGAGCGCGTAGGCCTCGTCGTCATTCACCGAGTCTGTGATTTTCAGCGTCAAGTCCCGGTTGGCCTGTAAGACTCGTTTTTGACTTTTGGACGGCGTGAAGTCTTGGACCGCCACGCGAGCCGCTGTGCACGCATTGCAGCTGTTGCAGTGTGGTCTGTAAACATGATCGCCACTGCGTCGGAAGCCCATCGTTGACAGCTCCGTGTAAAGCTCTGGCGTAATCTTCTGTCGAGGATCCACGAACAGGGTGGTGGCTTCTCTATCAGGCAGGTAGGAGCAACGGTGTGGAAACGTTGTAAACACCTTGATTTCTCTTAAGTTCGCAGTCACGGCTTATCGTTTTATCCCAATCATGAAGGCCAGCACCTCGTTCGTACCGCTCAGCGGCAGTGTGAGCATACCCCGAGACTTCAAAACGTTCTAACTTCGTTTGGCTCAAGCGTAGCGGGGTCAGACGGCTTCGTACAGGGGGGCGGCGAACAACTTGCGGTCGCGGGTCCACTTTAACCTGGACGCCTTGGGGTCCTCTACCAGGACATAATAAGAGGGTAGGGCCCCATGGAGACGGCATACTCAATGACGCTTGCTCGCGACTGAGTGTGTGGCGGGTCGCCGCCGTCCATATTAAACTATCACGTTGGGGCCCGACTGCTGGGTCAGCCATCCATCACAAGAGTGAGTCTTTAGAATGACAGATAACCGCTATTTCAAGTCCTACGCGGTTCTTGCACTGGGGCTGCTACTGCTCTGCGGCCTGGTTTTGAACTTTGGGGAACGTTATGGTCAGCTACTGATGGGTGAGTCAGGCCTGATCGAAGTAGCCTCTGCGGTGGGCTATTTTGTGTGCGCACTGTACATGATCGCTCGCGGTGGACGAGATTTTCTTGCCTCACGCGGTTACTTTGTCGTTTTGACGCTGCTCTTTGGTTTTCGTGAGCTTGATTTCGATAAAGCCTTCACGACGATGGGAATTCTAAAGTCCCGATTCTACTTGAGCTCTGACGTTCCACTACAGGAAAAAGTCATTGGGCTGCTCGTTATTGCGCTCATTGTTTGGACAGTCTTCCAGCTTCTACGACACCATTTTACTGAATTTATGCGCGGCCTGAAGCAGCGCGCGCCCGTTGCCCTTGGCGTCGCGCTCATCTTCTTCCTATTGGCGTTCTCCAAGTCTATCGACGGGCTGGCCAGGAAACTAAAACCCTTTGGGATTGAGACCAGTGCTGAGGTATCGCGTTGGGCAGGATCTGTCGAGGAGGTGCTCGAGCTCGGCATTCCCATTTATATGGTCCTGACCTTTCATGCGTGGCTATCGCGCCCGAGAGCCGAAAGCCCGTCCAGCCCTTAGTGGTCTCAGTCCACTTGTGGAATACTCCGCGTCAAGTGTTTGCCTAGCACTCAGTCTGAAGGTGAGATTGCCGCTTGAAGCGCCTGCTCAAACTCCTCTCGCGATAGGAGAGACATGCCAAGCGCTGACAGGTGTTCACTGGGCATCTGGCAGTCAATCAAGGTTAAATCTGCAAATACGTCGCCCCTGCACAGCGCATGAAGTGCAAATTTCGAAGCATTGGTCGCCCTTGAGAACATGGACTCGCCAAAAAAGATCGACCCTAATTTTACGCCGTAGAGCCCACCGACAAGTGACCCCTGGTCCATGACCTCAATACTGTGGGCGTAGCCTAGGCGATGAAGCTCTTGGTAAGCCACTTTCATTGGCGTGCTAATCCAGGTCGCTTCTCGCTCGGGCGTGAGGGTAGCGCAGGCATCGACGACGGTATGAAACTGTTGGTTGACCTCAATCAACCAATCGGTGCGACGTAAGAACTTCTGGAATGACTTTGAGGTGTAAAAGTTCTCGGGCTTCAAGACAGCCCGCGGGTTAGGGGTCCACCAGAGAATGGGCTCGTCAGCCTCGTACCAGGGAAAAATGCCACGCCGATAAGCCTCTAGCAGGCGCTCGACGCTGAGGTCGCCGCCGACGGCAAGCAATCCGTTAGGGTCCTGCAGTGCCGTACCGGTCGGTGGGAAGGGTTCCATTGACCGTGATCAGCGAGCGTTAAGACTCAGCGTCCAGAAACTTTTCGGCATCAAGCGCCGCCATGCAGCCAAACCCCGCGGATGTGATGGCTTGGCGGTACACGTGATCAGACACGTCGCCGGCGGCGTAGACGCCCGCAACTGACGTCAGTGTCGCATTACCATCGAGTCCGGAGCTGGTTCGAATATAGCCATCGGCCATGTCAAGCTGGCCCGCAAAAATCTCAGTATTAGGCTTGTGTCCGATAGCAATAAAGACGCCATCGACTGCGATATCCATCATGGTTGTGTCCGTGGTGGAGGACAAGCGGACGCCGGTCACGCCTGATGCGTCACCGACGACCTCCTCGAGCTGGCGATGCCAGTTCAGTGTGATTCGACCCTCTTTAGCTCTAGCAAAAAGTCGATCCTGCAGTACCTTTTCAGCGCGGAGCTCATTGCGGCGATGGACAAGGTGCACTTTGCTGCAGAGGTTAGATAAGTAAAGCGCTTCTTCAACAGCGGTATTCCCGCCGCCCACCACGACCACTTCTTTATTCCGGTAGAAAAAACCGTCGCAGGTGGCACAGGCACTTACCCCTTTACCCATGAACGCAGTTTCACTCGGTAAGCCAAGGTATTGAGCAGACGCCCCCGTCGCGATGATCAGCGCGTCGCAACTGTATTCGTGTGAGCCCTTGAGGGTGAAAGGTCGGTTCGACAAATCGACGGAGTCGATGTGATCGAAAACAATAGACGCGTCATACCGCTCGACATGCGCCTGCATCTCTTGCATCAACGCTGGACCCTGCTGGCCTTCCGGACCACCGGGCCAATTTTCTACCTCGGTGGTTGTCGTCAGCTGACCGCCTTGCTGCATCCCCGTGATGACAACGGGTGCTAGATTCGCTCTTGCGGCATAAACCGCGGCCGTATAGCCCGCTGGCCCCGAGCCTAAAATAACCAATCTGTGATGATTTTTTGTACTCATTCGCGTTGATTTTCCAAGAAGCCGTAAAAGTGGCGAGGAGGGTAGCGCATTCTGTCTGCTTTCGAAATGCCAATGAACGCAAGACCACGGAAATAAATGGCCTAAGTACATGAAAAATAGATCTTATTTTAAGAAAATAGGCGTTTTCCTTTGTGATATGATGCGACAAACAAACTGGAGGAGCACCACAGTGTCGGCCAAGAATGCACCTTCAAAATCGGTGAAGGAAGAGCAGGACACCAGCGCGCCAAGCGTGCTTGCAAGCGTTGGCTTTATCGCAGGCCTCGCAGTCGCTTCTTTTGCCGTCGTCAGCCTGACCACGTTCGATGCTGCCGATCCCGGATGGAGCTCTAGTGGGTCCGCCAGCGGCGTACTGAATCAAGCGGGGGTGGTCGGGGCTTACTTCGCCGATATGAGTTACTCGTTGGTGGGTTTCGTCGCCTTGGTTATTCCTCTGTCCCTACTGTTTTGGGCGTATCGTCGTGTAAAACCGAGAGCTTCTGTGGTTCTAACGTCGACTGATCGCGTAATCTCTGGCTTTGGCTGGCTCGCCTTTCTGGGCGCAAGTACGGGATTGGTCAGCCTGGCTTTGCCTGCCAATGAGTTTTTGCCGCAAGGCAGTGGCGGTATTGTTGGGTACGCTATCTCCCATTGGTTCACGGCAGCATTTTCCGATTTTGGAGCCCGGCTGCTGTTGAGTTTTTGCACATTGCTTGGCGGCACGCTGGCGCTCGATGTCGATTGGCTCAAGGTCGCGGATAAAGTCGGTGCAATAACACTTGGGGCCATAACTGCCGCACGGGTCCGCATCGATGACTTTAATGATCGCCGAAAGCTCAGACAGGAGAAGAGTAAACGAAGCATTCAGATCGCTGAGCATGTTGAGAAGGAGAGGCGCAGACCACCTTTAAAAATAAAGCCGCCCAAGCTTTTAGATGGGGTGAGTAAAAAAGTCGAGAAGGCCAAGCAGCAGGCATTGTTTGAGCTTCCTGACCTCATGCCAATGCCACCACTTGAGCTTTTGGATGCACCGACACACGCGGGCCCGCGTGGGTACTCGGCGTCAGAATTAGAGTCTTTATCGCGGTTACTCGAGCTCAAACTTGCAGACTTCGGGATCACCGCTGAGGTCGTTTCGGTTTATCCAGGCCCAGTGGTGACTCGCTTTGAGATACAACCTGCAGCGGGCGTAAAGGTGAGTCGCATATCGAATCTGGCAAAAGATCTGGCGCGCTCCTTGGCTGTAAATTCTGTTCGGGTGGTCGAGGTCATTCAGGGTAAAAGTGTTGTCGGCATTGAGATTCCAAACGCCGATCGTCAGACCGTCAACTTCAGAGACGTACTGAGCTCCGATATTTTTGCGGACGCGAAGTCACCACTGACCATTGCGCTCGGACACGATATCTCGGGGACTCCAGTGGTCGCCGACCTGGGTAAGATGCCCCACGTTTTGGTCGCCGGAACAACTGGCTCAGGCAAGTCAGTAGGCGTGAACTGCATGCTCGTGAGTCTGCTCTACAAGGCGACACCCGATGAAGTCCGGTTAATTTTGGTAGACCCTAAGATGCTTGAATTGTCTGTCTACGACGGTATTCCGCATCTGCTGACGCCGGTCATTACTGACATGAAAGACGCAGGTAATGGCCTCCGGTGGTGCGTCGCTGAGATGGAGCGACGCTACAAGCTTATGTCGTTGCTGGGCGTCAGAAACCTTGCAGGCTACAACCGGAAAGTGGCGGATGCGGAAAAAGCAGGCACCCCAATTGATGATCCGCTTTGGAAGCCCGACCCCGTGCTTGAGTTGACGGGTGAGGAACAAACGGCGCCTGCACTGACAACCTTGCCAAGCATTGTCGTTGTTATTGACGAGTTTGCTGACATGATGATGATTGTCGGTAAAAAGGTAGAGGAACTCATTGCCCGAATCGCTCAAAAAGCGCGCGCGGCCGGCATCCACTTAGTACTGGCTACACAGCGACCATCGGTCGACGTGATTACCGGATTGATCAAGGCCAATATACCCTCGCGTGTCGCCTTCTCAGTGTCATCGAAAATCGATTCTAGGACCATTTTGGATCAGGGCGGTGCGGAGCAGTTACTGGGTTATGGGGACATGTTGTATTTACCATCGGGCTCCAGCACGCCGACCCGTGTCCACGGCGCTTTTTGCTCAGATGAAGAAGTGCACCGGGTCGTCGCAGACTGGCGCAGACGTGGGACTCCCGATTTTATTGAAGGACTGTTAGACGAAGGAGGGCAGACGCCTGTTACCGCGCAAGAGCTGCAGTCTGCCGCGTCGTCGGACGAAGATCCTGAGAGTGACGCACTTTATGACGAGGCGGTTCACTATGTGTGCAGCAGCAGGCGTGCGTCTATTTCCTCTGTGCAACGCAAGTTACGGATTGGCTACAACCGAGCGGCGCGGCTGATAGAAACTATGGAGGCAACCGGCGTCGTTACCCCAATGGGGACAAATGGTCAGCGCGAGGTTCTTGCGCCGCCACCGCCAGGGAGCGACGGTTGATTTTTCGCCTAGTCTGTTGCCTTTGTTTAGTATTGCTCAGTACTAACAGTCGATCTGATGAGGCCTGGCCTTTGGCGACTGCAGTGAGGGCAAGTGGCGTTTTTTCACAAATATTAAGTGATTCCTCAGGGACCACCCTTGTGGAGACGCGCGGTACGTTTTCCACAGTAAAGCCCGACCTGTATCGATGGGAGATTGAATCACCTGATCGACAGCTTTTACTGCTCAACGAAGACGGGTTTTGGCAGTGGGATAAGGATCTCGACATCGTCATACTGCGCGACCGTCCTAATCTCGAAGATCTGCCCTTGGCTCTAATCTGGGAGGGCAGTTCAGGACACTCAGGATCAATCGAGACGTCTACTACCGCATTGCCCTCTGGCATAGAGCGTATTACGCTCACCTCAAGTGCTGCTGACTCTATTGAAATCAGACTCACTGATGCTTTGGATCAAGAGACTGTTCTCAGGCTCAGACTCATGGAGACTTCGAATCTCAGTCCCAGCGACTTTGCGTTCGAATTTCCTGAGGGCGCGGAGTTTTACAACGAGTCTTCAGCCGCCGCTCCCTGGCTCACATTGGAGACAAGGCCATGAACGTTTTAGCATTGGCTCTTGGTGGTGCACTGGGTGCCGTTTCGCGTTTCGGAATCGGACAGCTTTTGACGACGAGCGGGGTTGCGCACCTGCATGTTGCTACATTTTCAGTGAACGTTGTCGGTGCTTTTTTTATGGGCTTCCTGTTTGTTGCATTTGAACGTCTAGAGGCGCCAGAAGCACTCCGTATGGGCCTAACAGTCGGTTTCCTTGGCGCTTTCACCACGTTCTCAGCTTTTTCGTTAGAGCTCTTATCCGATATTCAGGAGGGGTATCTCGTGCGCGCCGCCCTCTACGCCACCCTATCCGTACTCATTTGCCTCATCAGTTGCATGCTCGGCTTTTCCTTCGCACGATCGATTGTCGACTAATTTTAATTTAGCGGTAAACTACCGGCCCCAATTACCGGCCTTCGAATGACATCATGCTCGACATCAAACAGGTTCGGCAGGACCCACACCAAATAGCAGACGCGTTAAAGAAAAAGCGCTTTGAGTTTCCTGTCGATGAGTTTTTGCGACTCGATTCGGAGCGTAAAGCGGCAGATATTCGGTCCCAGGAGCTGCTCGCCGAACGAAAAAAAGCGTCAAAAGCCGTGGGCGCCCTGATCGCCCAAGGTAAAACTGTTGATGAAGCAAAGGCAGAGGTTAACGACTCATTAGCGCGAATATCGAGCGAGCTTGATGCGGCGGTTGAGCGGGCAAAGGTCGTACAGACGTTGCTCGATGAACTCCTTATGGGTACGCCTAACGTCCCTGACGCGGCGGTGCCCGCAGGGCTGGACGAGGCGGACAATGAAGAAGTGCTCGTGTGGGGCACGCCGAGGACCATGTCGTTCGACGCAAAAGATCATGCCGATCTGGGTGAGGCGTTAGGCCAGCTTGATTTTGAAATGGCCGGAAAAATCACGGGTAGCCGATTTAGCGTCTTGCAGGGCCCGCTTGCACGACTTCAGCGCGCACTGGCTCAGTTTATGCTCGATCTTCACACGACAGAGCACGGTTACACTGAAGTCTATGTGCCCTTTATGGTTAACAGTGAATCGCTCTACGGCACAGGCCAATTGCCCAAGTTCGCTGAAGATGCGTTTAAAATTGAAGGTGACTCCGGCTATTACTTAATACCGACGGCTGAAGTCCCAGTAACCAATATGCTCCGTGATCGTATTTTAGAGTCCGATGAACTGGGCGAGGAGGGCGTTAAGTTCACGGCGCATACGCCCTGCTTTAGAAGCGAGGCAGGCAGCTATGGTCGCGATACACGCGGTCTTATTCGCCAGCACCAGTTTGAAAAGGTCGAATTAGTCCAGGCGGTGCGTCCTGATCAGTCCGACGCCGCTTTGGAGACCTTGACGTCTCACGCAGAGGCGGTACTGCAGCTACTCGAGCTCCCATACCGAAAGGTTCGATTGTGCGGGGGCGATCTTGGATTTAGTGCCGCAATGACTTACGACTTGGAGGTCTGGTTGCCCGGTCAGAGTGCCTTTAGAGAAATTTCGAGCTGCTCGAATTTTCGAGACTATCAATCCAGAAGGATGCAAGCACGCTGGCGAAATCCCGAGACGGGAAAGCCCGAACTGCTGCATACGTTGAATGGCTCGGGTCTTGCCGTTGGCAGGACCTTAGTCGCGGTAGTGGAAAATGGGCAGCAGGCCGACGGAACCATTACGCTCCCAGCGGCACTCGTTCCGTATTTTGGGAGCGACACTATTGCCGCGACGAAATAGGGTGCCTTTGCGTTAAGGCGTGTCGATCCTCGCCATAATAGGTCCACGCAGGTTAATGGCATCGGCAAGTATGCGCGCGGTCTCAGTGATGAGTGCGTCCTGCTCGTCATCATCTGCCTCTGCGTCTGCCTCTACCTCCACGTCAGCGCCTAGCTCGCCATTCTCTGCATCATCAGTCCCTTGAGTACTGACATCCTTCTCCTCGGTGTCGACAAAGAGATCGTCTAGCGATGCGAGGGTAGGGAGGCCCTTCGCAATCCGACGCGTATTCTCAATTGCCAAGTACTGCCGCTCTTGCGCTTCGCGCAGCTCTACGCGGGCCGCCTGATTGAGAGATATGGTCTCAGCGCCTCGAATCGTCTTGGCAAGCGTCTTTTGGTCCCATATGTACTGGAAGTCGGGATCTTGGTTAGCACGCTCGGTGTGCTTCGCGATTAAAGTGGGAAGAATAGTGTTCACTGCGCCATAGTCTTTGTGGCGAATTGGCGAGATTCTGTCCCAGTCCAACGCTTTATCTAACGCGCTTTCGCCAATCTCGTCATGCTGAAGCAGTGACGGATAACGGATATCAGGAATGACCCCGCGATGTTGTGTGCTGTCACCTGAGATGCGATAAAACTTACTCTCGGTGATCTTGAGTTGACCCTCGGGCAAGTCAAGTAGCGTTTGCACAGTGCCTTTGCCGAAACTTTGATCGCCAACAACAATGGCGCGCCCATAATCCTGTAATGCGCCGGCAAAAATCTCGGACGCAGAGGCACTCAGTCGGTCAATCATGACGGCCATTGGGCCGTCGTAGTAGGGGCCTCGCCGCCGTTTTCCGTCTCGCCATACGCGACTCCCGGAACCGCGTATCTGCACTGTCGGACCGTACTCAATAAACAAGCCAGTCAGCTCATTGGCTTCGCGCAATGAGCCGCCACCATTGCCTCGCAGGTCAATAACTAGACCATCAACACCCGCTTCATTGAGCTCGTTTACAAGCTTGGCAACATCGCGTGATGTCGAACGAAAATCAGGGTTACCCTGCCGATAGGCATCAAAGTCAAGATAGAAGGCCGGCACATCAATCACACCAATTTTCCGCTTTATGTCGTTTAAGTCATTAATTTCAATCACTTTTGACTGCGCAGCCTGCTCCTCCAGCCGCACCTCGTTACGCACAATAGCGAGGCGTCGCAACTCGTCAGAGCGTCCGGAGGCCGGTATAACATCGAGCCGCACAACCGTGCCTTTTTTACCTCTAACAAGGTCCACCACGTCGTCAAGCCGCCAACCGATGACATCGACCATCGGCCCTTCATCGCCTTGTCCCACCGCAACGATAAGCTCCGCGGCCTTGAGATTGCTTTGCTTATCGGCTGGACCCGCTGGCACAACGCGAACGACCTTTACGTACTCGTCCTCGTTTTGTAAGACGGCGCCAATGCCCTCAAGACTGAGCTTCATGTCGATATCAAAATTTTCCGCTCTTCGTGGCGAAAAGTAGCTGGTGTGAGGACCAAATTGAGAGGTCAGGGCGTTGGCATAGACCGCGAACACATCCTGCGCATTGTATTGGCTAAGCCGCAACCGCTGGTTCTCGTAACGCTTCCTAAGCGTAGGCGCGATGTCGTCTGGGGCCTTGTCAGCCAGCCTTAAACCGAGCACCTGGTTTTTTATCCGCTTGCGCCATCGATCATCGAGTTCGGCGGTGCTCACCGCCCAGTCGCGCTCGGTGGGATCTGAGGCGATAAACTCATCGACCTCAAAGTCGAACCCGCCGACACGCACATCCATCGTGTCGATGACCTCGTCGAGCCGCGCGCCTGCAATGGCCTCATAACGGTTGAAGATCTCAAACGACGCGGTGACATTACCTTTGCGGCCCTGGTCGTCGAGTACTGTCGCGAGCCGGTCAAAATCAGCGATGTCGCGCGCCGTGAAGTAAAGGTGGGAGGGATCAAGCCGTTCGAGATAACTGTTGAGGTGTTCTCTGGACATCGCATCGTTGTAGCGCCGATCGACGTAGTGACTGTCCTCGAGCTTCTCAATGAGCGCGCGCAACGTTTCAGACTGCTGGTCAGTAGATGTCAGTGCGGTCGCATGACCGTGATAACTGAGTGAAAGCAGAACCCAAGCTAGTGCCGTTAAAACTCGTGCGACCATGCCGTAATCTCATCAGTGTGGGTGGTAAAGAACGGAGACACCCAGTCATCCGCTGTCAGCGAGGCATAGAGTATCGCAGTTGTGCTCAGAACCACAGTAAGCGGGTGTGTACAGGTTGGACGGCTTCGTTACATTGACTATTTAACATAATATACATTATGCGCAGTTATATAGGAATCAAACCGTGACCTCGCTATGATCGGCGCTCTAGAAGATCAGGTGCTCTCCTCGCCTTATGCACGAACGTTTTCCTCGCGTCGCTAAGACTGCGAACGCCACTCCCGAAGTCGCAGCCTTCTTTGACGCCGCGACCTCGACGTTGACCTATGTGGTTACTTCGCCAGAAAGCAACCAGTGCACGATCATCGACCCAGTGCTCGATTACGATGAAGCCTCGGCCTCAGTCGGTACAGCAAGCGCCGACAACGTAGTGCGCTATGTGCAGGAAAACAGTCTTAGTGTTGATTACATTTTAGAGACTCACGTACACGCAGATCACTTGAGTGGTGCTCACTACCTTCGTCGGCTTCTTGGTGGCTTGGTTGGGATTGGCGCTGAGATCACAGGAGTTCAGTCGACTATCGCTGAGATCTACTCTGATTCGTCGCCGCTTGCGCGTAACGGCTCGCAGTTCGATGTCCTGCTTGAAGATGAGCACAGGCTCGCTTTTGGATCGCTCGATATTCGTGTGCTGCATGTGCCGGGCCACACACCAGGCTGCGTCGCCTACCTCATTGGCGATGCGCTGTTCGCCGGTGACACGCTTTTTATGCCTGACTCAGGCACTGCCCGGTGCGACTTCCCAGGGGGTGATGCGCGCCGTTTATACCGATCAATACAGCGTCTTTTGGGGCTTGCAGATACGACACGCGTCTTTGTTTGCCACGACTATCAGCCTAACGGGCGGTCACTGCAGTACGTCGCGTCCATCCAAACGCACCGAGACCACAACATCCATGTTAACCAGACAGTGTCAGAGGCGTCATTTGTCACGATGCGGCGGCAACGCGACGCAACGCTGGGCACCCCCAAGCTGATGTTGCCGTCTCTTCAGGTCAACGTTCGCGGGGGCAATTTTCCGCGCCATCCCATTACTGGAGAGCCGATTTTGCATCTACCCGTTAACAAGCTAGGGGCTGTAGGCACTCGGGACATCGAGGATATTTTTCCGCGTCAACACGAGCGCGTTGACGCTATGGACTAACTGGGCGGTCGGTTGAGCGCTAAATGGGCCCCAGGACGGACCCGCCGTCAACAATCAACGAGGCGCCGTTCATATAGGAGCCTGCATCGCTGACGAGTAGCAGCAATGGCCCCGTTAACTCGCTGAATTCGCCCACTCGTTGAGGGACCAGACGCTGTATGTAGGCCCTCCCCCGGTCCGAATTAAACTCCTCTTCGTTAATCGCAGTTGCAAAGTAACCCGGGCACAGCGAGTTGACGCGAACACCTGAACGCGCGAGCTCGATCGCCATATTTTTGGTGAGTTGGTCGATTGCTGCCTTCGACACGTTGTAGTCGGCTTTTTGATTGCCTGAGACGTGACTGTAAATCGAGCCCGTGTTGACGATCGCGCCACTGCGCTGATGCTTCATACGTTTCGCACTTGCTTGGGCCACTCGCCACGCCCCGGTCAGATTGACGTCAAGCACAGCCGCCCATTGCGCCTCTTCTGCATCGACAAACCTTCTAGGCGCGCTAGCGATGCCCGCATTGTTGACCACGATGTCGAGTGTTTCGAACATCTCGTCGAGTTGCGTAAAACCCTGCTGCACACTCTCCGCAGATGTCACGTCCATAACCAGTGCATGGGCACAGCCGCCCGCCGCCTCAATTCTCGACACGACACTGGCGAGTTTATCGGTTCGTCGTGCCGCTAAAACCACTGTTGCCCCGGCCGCAGCAAGGACTTCTGCGAAATGTGCGCCCAACCCACTGGAGGCACCAGTCACTAATGCAATCTTGTGCGCGAGAGAAAACAGCGTAGTCGGGTTCAAGTTCGCATCCTAGTCATTAACATCGCCACTTGGGTGTCGCCGAATCGGCCGGATTATTGCCACAGCTACTGCTAGAGGAACCGTCGGTCGGAAATGCGCTTCCAAACACGGAGGGCGAGCCGATCAATGACGGCCTCTGCGCCGACCCCGATCCTCTCAGCGAGTCGCTGCTTACGTTTGTACCGAACTTCGATCAGCTCGCGATCCTCAGCTATCTGCAACAAATAGGCGTCAGATGTCGTAATCTCATCAATGAGCCCCACATCCACCGCTTGTCTGCCGTACCAGACTTCCCCTGTGGAAACTTTATCAATATCAAGCGCTTGCCGGTTTTCGAGAACAAACTGCTTGAATAGATCATGAGTATCTTCGAGCTCAGATTCGAACTTCCTGCGACCTTTGTCGGTATTCTCCGCAAACATAGTGACTGTGCGTTTAAACTCACCCGCAGTGAACTGTTCTACGTCAACATCGTTTTTCTTTAGCAAGCGATGAAAGTTAGGCAGTTGGGCGACAACCCCGATCGATCCGAGGACAGCGAACGGTGCAGCGATAATTCGATCGCCCACGCATGCCATCATGTACCCACCGCTTGCGGCAACCTTGTCGACAGCGATGACCAAGTTGACGCCCGCGGCTCGGATTCGGGTGAGTTGGCTCGCAGCCAGACCATAACCATGGACAACGCCGCCAGGGCTTTCTAAGCGCAAAAGCACATCGTCTCCCGCCTGGGCATTGGGTAAGACAGCTGAAATTTCTTCTCTTAAGGCATCAACTTGTGACGCCATAGTGTCGCCCTCAAAGTCCAAAATAAAGGTGCGGGGCTTGTCACTGGTAATCTCTAGCGCATCAGTCGCCGTCTTTGAGGCCGCCTTGGCCCGTGCCTTATCTGATTTGGCCCTTTCTTTGTCGGCCTTTTTTTCTAACTTCGCTCGAAGCTTTGACGTCTGCTCGGTGTCAGAGAGCTCACGAATGGTGGCGTTGTAGGCGTCAAAGCGATCATTAATGGATCGGACTTCGATATACCCTTCGTCTGCAGTCTTATTCTTCTGGCCGGCACTTGCCGCAATAACGAGAATAACCGCGATGATCGCCACCACGATGAGTAGCGTTTGAGTTGCAAACAACCCTATTTCATACAAAAATTCCAAGAGATAATTCCTACTTCTGTGATGACAAAAACGAGTTGATTAATTGGCCTGCAATTGAAAAGGCGGGTGGAATCGGTGGAAGGTTATCAGGTTTACACCACAGCGCCTCATCAATCTCTTCCGGATCAATGTTGATCTCGCCACCTGTCCAGCGTGCAGTAAAGCCGAGCATTAACTGTCCTGGAAAGGGCCAAGGCTGCGAACCATGATAGCGAATGTCATCAACTGTGAGGCCGACCTCCTCCATGACCTCTCTTTGGACGGCTTGCTCACACGACTCTCCCGGCTCTACAAAACCAGCAAGGCAACTGTAAAAGCGGCGATTGGCACCTGCGCCCGCAGCGAGCAAGCACTCATTGTCCCGAGTGACCAGCATAATTACACAGGGCGATAATCGGGGGTAAACACTAAGGTTGCACGCGTTACAGCATCGACTCTGTCCCTTATCGGCGAGCGCTGTCACTCCGCCACAACGACCACAGTAAGCGTGCTCTCGGTCCCAGGTCAGAAGTTGATACGCTCTCCCGACAATGTCGAAGCTTGTCGTGGATATGCGCCCCAACAGTGCAAACAAGTTCCCACTGGTGTACTTCATCATGTCCATGGCGCTCGTTTCCACCGAGCAGGCATAGACGGGCCTCTTGTTCAGCAAACCCACCGGCGTCAGTCCAGAAACACGATCAAAATCTGACTCTAACTGAGCGAGTGGAATGGGCGCACCCTGCTCTCCCATCAGCTCTCCGATCAGGTTGCGCCCTTGAAAAGCCCAAACTAAGTCACTGGGACCTGCGGGACCTGTGGGCCTTACGAAATCCAACATAGAATACTCCTTTGGCGCACAGTCTAGGTCAGAGCGTCCTCTGCGCTCAAGGTGTTACGCCTTGGATCGTTCAAAACGTCTTTTCAATCAATCGGTTGTTCGTATAACCTGCCTACGACAGTCACTCGTCCAATCGAGGGTTGGCTGCGTAACTCACACGTGTTCAAGGCGCCTTAACACTCACCATAAAAAGGACGATGTTGTATGAATAGCGCGGTAGGTAACCCTTATTGGAGTAATTTCTTGGGCGCTTCGCCCGATTGGTACAAAAAGACAATTATTGCGTTTTTAATTGTTAACCCCATTTTGCTGTACACGGCAGGCCCCTTCGTTACAGGGTGGGTGCTCATTGGGCAATTTATTTTCACACTTGCCCTAGCGCTGCAGTGTTACCCACTTCAGCCCGGCGGTCTGTTGGCCATTGAGGCCGTCGCAATTGGCTTAGCCGAGCCTCAAACCGTATTTCACGAGGCTGAGGCAAACTTTGAAGTCATTTTGCTACTGATGTTCATGGTTGCGGGTATTTACTTCATGAAGGAGTTACTCCTTTATATTTTCACGAAAATTTTACTGCGCGTTAAGTCCAAAAAGTTATTGTCACTCCTGTTTTCATTAGTGGCGGCCGTGCTGTCGGCGTTTTTGGACGCTCTGACGGTGACCGCTGTGTTAATCAGTGTGGGTGTCGGGTTCTTCACGGTGTATCACAAGGTGGCCTCGGGAACGGTCTTTGACGATTCGCAACACGATCACACCACTGACGAGGCCGTGAAGGCGGAAAACGAGACTGATTTAGAGGGGTTCAGAGCGTTCCTTAGAAGCTTGCTGATGCACGGTGCCGTCGGTACGGCTCTGGGCGGCGTGTGCACGCTGGTTGGTGAGCCTCAGAACCTTCTGATTGCCACGGTAGCGGGCTGGGATTTCGTCGAGTTCTTCCTGCTCATGGCGCCGATTACGATGCCTGTTTTGGCGGCGGGTTTGCTGACCTGTCTGTTACTTGAGCAAACAAAAATCTTGGGTTACGGCGCAGAGTTGCCGCCTCGTGTGCGGACAGTGCTTGAAGCATTCCAAGAGCAAGAGAATGCTAAAGCGACACCGGCCTCAAACGCTCGGCTCGTCATTCAAGCGCTGGTCGCTGGCGTGCTCGTTGTGGGTCTCGCCTTACACTTGGCTGCGGTAGGCCTCATCGGCTTAATGGTCATTGTGCTACTCACCGCTTTTAACGGCATTGTCGAGGAACACAAGCTTGGGCACGCCTTCGAGGAGGCGTTACCGTTCACTGCGCTTTTAGTGGTGTTCTTTGCGATTGTGGCAGTGATCCACGAGCAGCATCTTTTCTCCCCCGTTATCAATGCAGTGCTTGCGATGGAGAGCAGTGTGAGGCCAGGAATGTTCTTCCTTGCGAACGGCGTTTTGTCGATGATTTCAGATAATGTATTTGTCGCGACGGTGTACATATCGGAAGTGAAAACAGCACTCGACAACGGTGTGATTACACGAGCGGAGTTTGATCAGCTAGCGGTCGCAATTAATACGGGCACCAACCTCCCGTCGGTCGCAACGCCAAATGGGCAAGCGGCATTCTTGTTTTTGCTGACCTCTGCACTAGCACCACTCATTAGACTCTCTTACGGTCGAATGGTCATTATGGCGCTGCCGTACACGGTCGTACTGACGGTTGTTGGTCTTATCGCGGTAATCTATACGCTCTGACCATCAGCGGGCAGTCGTGGCGGCTTAGCGGCGCCACACTGCGCCGTTTTCAGAGGTCTTAGTCAACGTATCCAAGCGTGCCTCGTGATCTGCCACTTCGTCAGGCGAGGGCTTTATGACCTTGAGTGGTGCTCTTGAGCCTGTCAGTCGACGAATTGCAGTTTGCGCGCCCGCTCCCGTCGACCCGCCCTCCTCGCCCGCTGCCAGTCCCAGTGTCGTTTGTCCACCGGTCATTAACAGGTAAACGTCGGCAAGTATCTCCGCGTCTAACAGGGCGCCGTGAAGCGTACGATTGCTGTTATCGACCGCGTAACGCTGGCACAGGGCGTCAAGACTATTGCGCTGACCGGGGTGTTTGCTTCGAGCGAGCTGTAGGCTGTCTGTGATTTTACAGAGCGTACTGAGGCGTTGCGCTTGCGCGTTGGCTATTTGAAACTCTGAGTCGATGAAACCCACGTCAAATGGCGCATTGTGAATGACCAACTCAGCGCCGTCGATAAAGGCCAAAAACTCATCGGCGATTCGGGCGAAGACCGGTTTATCCGCCAAGAACTCCTCAGTGATTCCATGAACCTCAAGCGCTCCCTGATCGATCGCCCGCTCGGGGCGAACGTACTGGTGATAGTGCCGGCCAGTCAGTTTTCGATCGACAATTTCAACGCAGCCAATCTCGATAATACGATGGCCCTGGCGGACCTCAAGACCTGTCGTTTCGGTATCAAGTACAACTTGTCGCACGTTAGTCTCTCTCAACCTCATCCATGGCCAGATTCGCCAGTGCATCGGCTCGTTCATTGCCCTCATGGCCCGTGTGTCCTTTGACCCAGCGCCAGTCCACTGTGTGATGTAGACACTGCACATCCAACTGCTGCCAGAGGTCCTTGTTTTTGACAGGCTTTTTCGCCGCCGTGCGCCACCCGTTGGCCTTCCAGTTACGAATCCACTTTGTAATGCCGTCTTTTACGTAAGTTGAATCGGTCGTTAAAACGACGCTACAAGGCTCACTCAGCGCTGTAAGCGCACTAATAGCGGCCATCAACTCCATTCGATTATTGGTCGTCTCCGACTCACTGCCCTTGAGCTCTTTCTCGTGCGTTCCAAAGCGCAGTACAGCGCCCCATCCACCCAGCCCTGGGTTACCCCGACAGCCGCCATCAGTAAAAGCTTCAACTGTTTTCATTTAATGGACTGCTCGAGCGTTGAGGATGTGTTTTTGCACCCACGACGGGCCGTGAGACTGAAATTGGAACAAGACGCGGACGACTTCGGCGGCGTTGTAGACCTTTGATGCCTGCCCCCACTTGTTTTTTTGCGTGAAGTACAAAAGCGCCACCTAAGGGTACCTGATGGTCGATTAACCAATCGTCTAAGCGCGCCATCCAGCGGAAGAGGACGCCTTTGCCCAAGGGGCGAAGTACTAACTTGTGTCGTGGCCGAGCCACCTGGAAATTCAACAACGAGAGCCAGTCCGCCAGCCTAGGAAGACGTTCAAGACTCAGTCCGCGCCACTTCGCAGGCGCTATAAATCGGCTGCAAAGCCAGCCTAGACCAAACAGACTTGAGGGGTTGAATCCAATGATGAACAAGTTGCCGTTAGGCACCAAAATTCGGTGTATTTCACGAAGTGTCTGATGGGGGTCACTTGACACCTCCAAAGCATGAAAAACGACCACTGTGTCAATCGATTCAGTGCCAAACGGGAGACCTTCATCGGTACAGACTACGGTTTGTGCGCCGTCTATAAGCTCCCCATCGAGGTTTGCAACCAACTTGGTTTGCGAGTGCGCCAAGTCCTCGATCGACATTCCCGGAGGCACACCCAGAAAAAGTGTGTGGTACCCAAAAAGCCGTTCTAATTGGACGTCTAATTCATCGATGATTTGTTGCCGTAGTCTGCGACCGACCAATGAGGTCTGATACCACCCGTAAAGGTGGTCTCTGGTGGTTGCGCGATGACGGCCCGAAGCTTGATTTCCCATGGACCAAGGGTATCTTCTCTCATGGGCTGTGCAAATACATTGTTTAGATTTGAGACTGACTTTATGACCATCGAGCCAATCCGTGCTTTTTCCGATAACTACATCTGGCTGATTACGTCGGCGGATCGCGCTGCGGTTGTTGACCCTGGAGATCCTGCGCCAGTGTTCGATCTATTAGAGACGCGCGGTCTGACGTTAGACACGATCATTATTACCCATCACCACTTCGATCATACGGGCGGAGTCGCATCGCTTAAGGCAGCGACTGGATGCCGTGTCATTGGGCCCAATAATCCAGGCATCGGTGACATTGATGAGGTGATGACCGAGGGCAATGAGGTCACGGTATTAGGCTATCAGTTTGCAGTTTTGGAGGTGCCCGGCCACACGCTTGATCATATTGCCTATTACAATGAAGCCCACGCCACACTGTTTTGTGGCGACACCCTTTTTGTAGGGGGTTGTGGAAGAGTATTCGAGGGAACCTTCCCAATGATGCAAGGTTCTTTGGAGAAATTAAGCACGCTACCTGACGTCACCAAGGTTTTCTGCACACACGAGTACACAATGGCGAATCTTAATTTTGCACTCAAAGTAGATCCGTCGAATGTAGCGCTGAAGGCCTTTTTCACCGAGTGTAGCCTGAAGCGCTCAGAAGACTTGCCCACCGTCCCCTCAACGATCGGACACGAGCGAATGATCAATCCCTTCTTGAGGTGGGACTCCCCTGCCATTATTGACCAGCTTAAGCGCGAGGGACGCCATGAGGGGAGTCTTGCAGCAGAGGTGTTTGGTGCAGTGAGGTCGTGGAAGGATCAGGGCTAGTCAGCGCCTCAGCCATACTGTTAGTCACTGCCTCGACTGCGAGCACTACCTCGACTGCGAGCACCACCTCGACTGCGAGGTACAACAACATTCGGGCTACTGTTCAAAACACAGCAGGCAGCGCCAGTGCATCAGCCACCTCAAACCAACACCGTTACCAGCCCGTGTTGGTCGCTCAGTCGCCTCGGAGCAGCACTTCGTGAAACAGCGCAAGCGCTGGAAAATAAAGCGCCGTCTTACAGTGCTTGACCCCCGAGTTTACGCTGAGGTCATATTCGGCGAGTGCTGACCGATAGTCCTGAAGTTGCCGCTTATATTTCGTCGTCTCTTCATCCAGAAATCGCGCTATCTCAATGCCCTCCTCCGGATGACTTGTCTTGTAGTCGATGACCCATCGGGTCTGCGTTTCGCGCTCTATAAACGTGCGATCGATAATCACTTCACGGTCCTCACTGGGAATGTAGAGCATCAGTTCGGAATGGGCATCGCTGTGATCCGCTGACAAAACCCAACGCCCTATTTTATCCGCTAAGACACGATTGATGTCGGTCACCAATCGCTGCAGTTCGCTATCAAGCCTGACTGAATGACCGATCTGCGCTCGCAATTGAAAACGTAGGGCATTGAGAACGTCGGGAGGGCATGATTGTGGCAAATCAACGTGACGTGATAACAACTCTAAGCCTCGGTGAAGGACTGTTCCATAACGCCGACTGGCGAGGTTTCCCTGCCGAAGACCCGAGAAAACCGGTGCACCAACCGTCTCGGAGGCCACATCCTCGGCCTGCGCGATGCTCACCGGTTTCTTCACGCGCGCCAGGGCCTGAAGCGGACGCTCGGGAGCACTGCTGAGCGGGATGTCGGTGGTGGGATGATAGGTCGCCTCTCCTGCGACCTCACAAAACTGAGACCAGAATGATCGCGACGTTTTGGGTGGCCAGGAAGTCTCTGAGGAGCAGGTTGCGGTAACAGTACATGACCTTTTAGCACGTGTGACGCCGACGTAATAAAGCCTTATAAGCTCCTGATCCTCCTTACATTTATTAATAAAGCTAAGGTAGTCATAAAGCGAGCCACCGGTGTTTTTTTCCGGCCGCGCAGCGATGAGCAACCCTAATCGTTCATCGCGATTCCATCTCAGTAATGGCCGCTGACTAGAACGACCCGTCCGCCCTGCCCCAACGATGAAAACGTGATCGAACTCGAGTCCCTTGCTTTTGTGTAAGGTCATAAGCTCAACGCGCGCCGAGGCAGACTCGTGAGCGGCATACTTTGACGTGTGCCATTTGTTGAGCGGCTCAATATTAAGTCCTAACCCTCGTGTCTCTTGATCTCTCAACTGAGTAAAGAATGCATCAACGTCTGACAATTCCTCAGGCGGAGTTGTGCGATCCCCCCCCAAACGCCGCCAGACTTGCTCGACCCAGCTCACAAGATTCAATCGATCGCGCTTGCTGTCGGCCCACAGTAAGGCATCAAAGGCACATCTGGCGCGCACGATACCGTCATCGCTTAACCCGTTGGGCGACGCACTGAGTCCTGCTCTGATACTCGCGAGAGACTGGTCTGAGAGCAAGGGCGCAATTGCGCCCAGATCCATTAAGGTCAATCCGATCATCGGTGCACGAAGCACTGACACTAAGGCCACCGTATCTGCGGGGTTTGCCAGCCAGCTCGTCAAACTCAGAAGGTCACTCACTGAGGCTCTTCGGGAAAACGACGTCAAGTCAGTTCCAACGATATCGATTGAGCGCTCTCGCAGTACTTCACTGATCGGCTCTATCGCGGCTCTTGTGCGAGCCAGTACAGCGATCGAGCTCTCTGGCTCTAATTCGAGAATGGCCTCAATTCGGTCGCCAACATAACGTGCTTCTAGCCGGCTATCGTCAGGAAAGTTATGGATCTCGACAGCGTTTCCTGGAAGGCGATCACGCGTGGGTACGGCGTGTGTCATGGGGACAACACCTAACCGGGACTCTCCCTGAGCTGGGATCAGGGCGTCAAACTGCGAATTGACCCAGTCAATCAACCCAGTTTGAGACCTAAAGTTTCGGGACAGATCACGAGATTCCATGAGTACATTGGCGATGCCTTGCTCGCGCGCGAGTAGAAACAAACCAACGTCTGCGTAACGAAAACCGTAGATGCTTTGCATCGCGTCACCCACGACAAACAGCGTTCTTGGGGAGGCCTTATCAATGTAGTTGTGCTCCGCCCATCCACGACACAGTTTTTCGATCAGCCGAAACTGCCCTTGAGACGTGTCTTGAAATTCATCGATGAGTATATGACTTATTTGATAGTCCAAGCGAAGCGCGAGATCGGTCGGCATCTCGTCACGCCCAAGGGCAGTCTCAGCAGCCATGGCAACATGCGCATGGTCTACGACCCCTCGCGTCCGGAAGACGGTCAGCAATTGTGCCGCCAAAACAGGCAGTACGCGTGACAACCTCAGCACACCTTGCCATTCGTCGTCATCAAGATCTGGTCTTGGAAGGGCTGCAATTTCGATCAGAATGCGTTGCCAATTTGGCTGGTGCTCAAGTTCGCCAATAAGGCCCAGCACCTCGTCTTTAGCGTCTTGATCGACCTTGGCTTGGAAGCCTCCGTTTTTATCAAGGCGCTTCCGAGGAGCGTTGTCTGCGGTTAACAGCCAGCCGACCAGCCACTGCCAGTTCGCCATGTCTGTGACGTTGCTCGTCAGCGAGCAGTCGTCATTGTCGAGCAGAGTCACTTTGCTTGAGTCGACGATACCGCTTTGCACGTAGCGATTGAGCCGCTGGTGTGCATTTTGCGCTTGGTTTTGGACATCACGGAGCCAGCGGGTGTCCACCACTCTCAGCGCCTCAGATAAACGTTCTTGGATGACTCGTTCTAGCGTCACTGACAGTTGACCTGCAGCCAACTCCGGATTCTCGTGTTGGCCAAGCGCTTTTATCCAATCTGCTCGTCGACCCAGCAAGGTGACTAGAAGTTCGGAGCATCGCTGCCAATTGTTATCCATTGACAGCAGTAATTGTCGGAGTGCGTCGCCACGTTCAGACGTGTCTCCGAGGAGTTCGTAGAGCTCGTTGGTCGCCTGTTCATAGAGGGGTACCACGTCATCAGTCACGGTCACACCACCGCCGAGACCACTTATTATGGGCATTGCGCGATTCAATTGAGCCGACAGTCCATCAATCGTTCGAATGTTGAAGCTCTCCGCAGACAGTGACCAGCCGAGAAGCTTTGCGTGTCTGAGTGCGCTTAACGCCAGTCGATAGGTCCGCTCTTCGTGGTCGTCTTTTGGCTCACAACCCTCACGTGCTAATTGCAGCGCCTCAACCACTCGTGATCGCATTTCTGCAGACGCTTTGCGTGTAAACGTAATCGCAAGCACTTGTTCTGGACGCTCAACCGTCGGCAAGAGCGCTAGGATACGCTGGGTTAGGAGACTGGTTTTTCCAGATCCCGCAGGCGCGGTAATGCAAAAGCTTTTTGCAGTATCCAAGACCTCCTTACGAATGTGTTCGTCACTCATCGGAGGCGCTCCCGGTTTGAGCGACAGACTCAAGCAGATGTGCGCGGCACACGGGTGCATAGTCACAGTAACGGCAGGCGCTCGCTGAAGGTGTGGGGACTGCCTCGCCCGCCACAAATGACTGCACCAGCGATGTGAGAGCCTCGCGCCACTGATCGCTGAGCTCGCTCAACGAAGAAACATCAGCGCTCATTAGTACTTTTTGACTTTTGCGATCTGTGCCAACGACCCCAATACTGTCTCCAAGCGTATTAAACCCAACGTCTTCCCCCCCTACTTTGGCGATTGTAATGGTCACTACATCAGAGAGGGCCTGGCTGTAACACGGCAACTGGGGTGCCTTAAGCGGGATCTCACACCAATCCGATACGCGACTTGAACCGCCTGACTTATAATCAATCACTACCCGATGTCCGGTGGCGAGTCTGTCAACACGATCTGCTTTCAAACTCAAGGTCAGGCCTTCACAGTGCCAGTCGAGCGGCTCTTCGGTAAGTTCGACCTCAAAGGGGACTGTGCGCTGGCGTTCAATCGTTACCCAATCGACCAATGCTCGAGTCAGTCGCGCAACTTCCAGGTCCAGCGCGGGCAGCCCCACTCGATCTCGGACTGCGTCTCTGATGTCGTTGACGGCCGCGTTAGCCGCATCATGAGCCGCATTGTGCGCGGCACTTGAACCGAGTGCCGCTAACGCATCACTGCTGCGGATTCTGTTAAAGAGAAATTGAAGCGCCTGATGCAAAATGCCGCCCCGCTCCCCGGCGGTCAGTCCGCGACTTGCAGGCTCTAGCGCCGCCAGCCCCAGTCTGTATTTTAGGTGCGCCTTCATAGGACACACGGACTGAGCCTCAAGCAGCCCAACCCCACCGGCCTGCTTTTTGGGAAGCACCAAAGGCAGTCCGATGTCGTCACTGACCCACTCTAAATCGGCAGAAGACGCCCGATCTACTGGCGAACCCGGGCGAGGCAAACCTAATTCAGCACTATCGCAGTAACGGCTGGGCAGGTTGGTCATTCCGTCGGACACCTGATGGTACGTCATGACTGTTGGCGCAGCACTGGCAAGGTTCCCGAGCAAGCGCGCTGTAATGTGATGCGAGAAATCTTCGTCAGCCACCTGAATGTCGAAGTCACGCACGATTTTCCAGGGCAAAAAACTCAATGCGGCAGGTTTTTCAGGCACGCTTTCGGAAGTACTACCAACCACGCGAACTGCAGCAAATGACAGCCCTAATGTGTCACCTAAAGACATCACTTGGAGCAAAGACTGGTCGGTCTGAGGTTGAAATAATCGCTTGTTGAGAACCGATTGTAATCGGTCCAGAAAAATCGAGAGTCCATAGGATCCGGTATCAACGGGACTGACTTCAAGTGCATCAAAGACGCCGTCGTAGAGATCTAGCTGCTGGTACTCAAGTGAATCCAAGCCCGACGCATTTGGCCAGCCCACGTCCTGAAGGAGCTGCGTGATTCTTACACGCCAGTCTTGCGCCTCCAGCCTCAGACTCGCGAGGCGATCGACGCGCGCTTTAGACAAACCCCTTGCAAGTGGCGAGTCCTCCGTCGCTCTGGAAAGCTCCCATAACAGCGAATTGAGATCAAATTCGCCTCGCTTCGTGCGAAACAGCGCGGTCAGGATTTGACCCTTGTCATTGAGTTCCCGATCGTTCCAAGCAAAAAATGGTGACCTCACGAGTGCTGATATTTCGTGACGATCAAGCCCATGTGTAATGAGCTTAAGCAGTAGCACTGCGTCTCGAAACATCGGGACCTTGCTGAGTTCAATTCCGCGACTGAAGTTCACTGGCAGGTCGGTAAAGACACGATCGCTTACACCAAAAAACGATCGTAAGTGATGCTCAAGAAGCGCACGATCACGCTGATAATCAGACAGAATGATGACGGCTTGTCGATTCTCCTCATGCTGCTTCTGACCCCAGCGCGCAGCCTCTTTGATCTCAATCTCTCGAGTATCAAACACGAGCGTTGGCAAGGGCGACGTTAGAACCTCAGAGCGAAACCAACGAACCTGGTGAAATCGCCCTCTAAAGGCGTGTCTCAGAGCGGGGGTCATCGGCTCCTCCGACAAGAACCACAACTCCGCATCTTTCGGATGGCCCGCCTGGGCGATGACGTCAGCAATGTCTTCGACCATTAACCAGCCCTCGGTCTTGAGGCGCATGTCAATGTGATCTACCCAACTCAGGAAGCATGACGTATCAGACTCCATTTCAAAGCTCGCTCTGACAGAGTCCGAAGACAGCGGAACCCTGTGTGCTTTTAAGATCGAGCGACACCGAGCGCCTAGCTTACTCGCAGTTTCAGGCTGGATAAGACTAAAGTGCGGACTTGCCGCTATTTGTGCAGACACAACTTGATGCCACAGGGTCTCTGCCTCGGCGACGGATAACAGTCGCTTCGGCTGTTCATCGCTCTCAGCGATAGCCCCCCAGGTATTCGCCAACCAACGCTCTACCGAAAAGACGCGAGGCGTCGTCGCCACCACGTCGCGGCTTGATCCGCACGCCCTCTTCAGTTGACGCGCTAACCGCTGAGTCGCCGTCACGATCGTTACACCGTCTGCTAAGGCGCGTTGAATATCAGCTGGGGTCGGTAATGGCGAGGCGATGAAATCATTCATCAACACGTTATACAGGAACAAGGTTAACGATTAAATTCGAGCGCATCGACGGTCCCAACCATGACTCAGAGCGCCGATCACGGTATGCTCCGCGACTTCAAAAACTGTGTGCTAATACCTTGATGAGTAAATCCGCTGTCCATAATGTCAATGTCGCGTCGCAAAAGGCGCTAATAGCGCCTTCGGTGCTGCGCTCCTCGGTCCCCGTCGATGATGCGACGTTCGAGTTTGTCACCCAGTCGCGGGCGGTCATCAGTGATATTTTAGATCGCAAAGACCCCCGCTTAGTTGTCGTTGTTGGGCCCTGCTCTATCCACGACTGTGAAGCGGCCTTGGCCTACGCACAGAATCTCAAGGCGCTTTCTGAGCGCGTTAAAGACACGCTCTATATTGTCATGCGCGTCTACTTCGAGAAGCCCCGCACAACAACGGGCTGGAAAGGCCTCATCAATGACCCACACCTGGATGACTCATTTGATATTGAAGCGGGTTTGAGGACTGGACGAACACTGCTTCGCGATCTGTTGCAGATGGGACTGCCGACGGCCACAGAAGCGCTAGACCCCATTACGCCGCAATATTTACAGGACTTAATCAGTTGGTCCGCCATTGGAGCACGAACAACTGAATCTCAAACGCACCGAGAAATGGCCAGCGGCCTTTCCTCTGCGGTGGGGTTCAAAAACGGAACGGACGGCAGTCTCGACGTGGCCATTAACGCCCTAAAGTCAGTTCAGCACCCGCACCGCTTTTTGGGCATCAACTCTGAGGGTGTCGTGTCGGTTTTTGAGACTCGAGGGAACAGTTACGGCCATGTGGTCTTACGCGGCGGGTCAAGCGGTCCGAACTATCAACGCGCTGAAATAGACCGTTGTGAGCAGGCCCTTGCGAAAGCGAGTTTACCCGAGAATATTATGGTCGATTGTAGCCACGCAAATTCAAGCAAAGACCACAATAAACAAGCGCTGGTAACCCAAGACGTTTGCGATCAAATACTCAAAGGCAATCGGTCGATTATTGGTTTAATGCTGGAAAGTCACATCAATGAGGGCAGGCAAGACATTCCAATGGACCTCAGCAACCTAGCATACGGGGTGTCGGTCACGGACGCCTGCATGAGCTGGGAAATGACTGAAACGACCTTAATAGAGCTTGCCGATGCGTTAAGGAACAAGCTCCCAGAGCGCGTTTAATAGTAGGAGTTTGATCGATCCGTGTGATCCGTCATATCACGGACGCCGGCAAGTTCGGGGATTTGCTCAGTCAGTGTCTTTTCTACACCGTCCTTGAGCGTAATGCTCACCGCACTGCATCCCTGGCAGCCCCCGCCAAAGCGAAGAATTGCAATTTGGTCGTCGGTGACCTCCACGAGCGAAACGTCACCACCGTGTGCCGCCAATGAGGGATTGACCTCATTGTACAGCAGGTAATTTATACGGTCCTCTATGGGGCTATCGACATCGACTCTCGGCATCTTCGCATTGGGGGCCTTAATGGTCAGTTGCCCACCCATCTTGTCGGTCGCATAATCAACAACCGCATCTTCCAAAAATGGAATGCTTCTCGCCTCTATCCAGGCGGTAATGGGCGCAAAATCATGCTCTTCATCGGTCTCCTGCATGTCACCGTCTCTGCAGTAGGCGATGCACGTTTCGGCTTTGGGTGTGCCGGGGCTATTAATAAAGACCCTGACCCCTAATGCATCGGCTTGTTTTTCGAGCAACTCTTTAAGATAAAAGCGAGCAGATTCAGTGATCGTTACCATAGTGTCCTCCGAGACAGGTCTGCAGATTACCAGAACTTTCAGTACTTAAATGTCTGTCTTGAATAATTTGTCCCACAAACTACACTGCCAGCGTTGAATCAACGAGATATTAGAACGTGTCGAAGATACTTCGAGTCGTGCAAAGCACGCTCGCCGCCGCGATCGGTGTTCAAAGTAAGAAAAACCGTGAGCGTGATTTCGAAGAAGGAAACGCCGGCACTTTTATTGTTGCCGGCATCCTATTTACGGTGCTTTTTGTCGCCACGATTGTCGTCGTGGTCAGCGCAGTGACGCCTTAAGCGGGCAGCCCAGACAGCCACTCGACGACGCCGAGAATGGCAACCGCCAGAACAACTACGGCTACGACGGCATCCGCCGTACTGTCGTCCATATTACTTTTTGACATGTATCCCCCAGATAATGAGCGAAAGCGGCGTTAAAGCGCCGCTTCGAGTTCAGGAAGCGCTGAGAAAAGATCAGCAACAAGACCGTAGTCTGCCACCTGAAAAATCGGTGCGTCCTCGTCCTTATTAATCGCCACAATGACTTTACTGTCTTTCATTCCAGCCAAGTGTTGGATGGCTCCTGAAATCCCCACGGCAATATACAAGTCTGGCGCGACAATTTTTCCGGTTTGACCCACTTGATAATCATTAGGAACAAACCCGGCATCAACGGCGGCGCGTGAAGCACCGATCGCCGCATTCAACTTGTCAGCAATGCCTTCAAGCATGGAGAAATTATCGCCGTTCTGCATGCCCCGTCCACCCGAAATGACCACCGATGCCGCCGTGAGCTCTGGTCGATCAGATACCGCAACCTCCTCACCTACAAAGCGCGAAACGCCAGCATCATGCGCACCATCAACCTGCTGCACGACGGCAGTACCGCCCTCGGCAGCGACAGCATCAAACGCAGTTGTGCGCACAGTGATGACCTTTTTAGCATCAGAGCTTTTTACGGTCGCCATGACATTTCCCGCATAAATCGGCCGTTCAAACGTGTCTGCGTCTATGATTCCTGTAATGTCTGAAATCTGCGCAACATCGAGTAACGCAGCGACGCGTGGCATAAAGTTCTTACCATTCGCCGTAGCAGCGGCCATGACGCAATCGTAACCCGCAGCCAGGTCTGCGATCGCAAGACTGACATTTTCTGCCAGCTGATGCTCGTAGACCACGTTATCGGCACTCAGCACACCAGCAACACCGGCGACCGACGCCGCGGCATCAGCAACACCCTGACATCCACTGCCGACGACGAGAATATCTACATCACCACCAAACTGTTGCGCAGCGGCTACAGCATTTAACGTCGCGGGCTTCAGCGACTCGTTATCGTGTTCTGCAACAATTAACGTTTTCATTAAATCACCTTCGCTTCGTTCTTGAGCTTGTCGACCAGCTGCTCAACCGATTCTACCTTGATGCCGGCTGATCGCTCTGCTGGCGGCTTTACACTGACCAATGTGACGTGCGACTGCACCTCTACGCCCAAATCTGAAGGCGAAAACGTCTCAAGCGGCTTTTTCTTGGCCTTCATGATGTTCGGCAGTGACGCGTATCGTGGTTCGTTTAGACGTAAGTCCGTCGTGACAATTGCGGGTAGCGTCAACTCAACGGTCTGAAGTCCACCATCAACCTCGCGTATGACCTGAACAGTGCCGTCGCCCACATTAACTTCTGACGCAAATGTACCCTGCCCCATCCCAGTTAAGGCACCCAGCATTTGCCCCGTCTGGTTATTGTCCCCGTCGATCGACTGCTTGCCTAAAATGACCAGGTCGGGCGACTCTGCTGTAATCACGCCCTTGAGTAATTTGGCGACCTCAAGCGGTTCGGGTCGACCTTCGGCCTCGACGTGAACGCCACGATCGGCCCCCAGTGCGAGCGCCGTACGGATCTGTTCTTGGCAACTCTTATCGCCGATTGACGCGACAACGACTTCAGAAGCCGTGCCTGCCTCTTTCAGACGCACCGCTTCTTCAACCGCGATTTCACAGAATGGGTTTATCGCCATTTTAACGTTGTTGAGCTCCACATCCGAGCCATCGGACTTGGCGCGCACCTTTACGTTGTAATCCACAACGCGCTTCACTGCGACGAGTACTTTCATAGCATCTCCACTGAAAGTTAACGTGTTTAAAATTCTTAGTGATCAGAGATCAAATTGTTGCTCGCATTACTACACCTGCGAGGCGCGATACTTTAACATACTGCAAGTTCAAAAAAGTGATTGGCTGTGCATATTTTACGTGGATAGAGCCTATTGCGCTTGTTAATTGGAGGTGTGTTTTGGAACGCGAATCGATGGAATTTGACGTGGTAGTCGTTGGCGCAGGCCCTGCAGGGTTGTCGGCAGCTATCAAACTCAGTCAGTTGGCTCAAGAACAAGAGCGTGAAATTAGTGTGTGCGTCGTGGAAAAAGGGTCCGAAGTTGGCGCTCATATTCTTTCGGGTGCTGTACTTGAGACCACCGCGCTCGATGAACTATTGCCCGATTGGGGCTCAATGGGTGCACCGCTCAATACCGCGGTGACAGAAGACGTCTTTTATTACTACACGTCGGGCAAGTCGGCTGCAAAAATCCCCAATTTGTTGTTGCCTCCCCCGGTCCACAACCACGGGAACTACATCGTCTCGATGGGCAACGTCTGTCGCTGGCTCGCAGAGCAGGCGGAAAATAATGGTGTTGAGGTTTACCCGGGCTTCGCTGCGTCCGAAGTGCTGTTTAACGACGACGGTTCTGTCAAAGGGATCGCGACGGGTGACATGGGCATTAGTGCCACGGGGGAGCAAAAAGATTCTTTCATGCCGGGAATGGAGCTGCATGCCAAGTACACCCTGTTTGCTGAGGGTTGTCGTGGACATTTGGGAAAGGAGCTCATCGCACACTTTGGCCTTGATGAAGGCAAAGACCCGCAACATTACGGAATCGGTATCAAAGAGGTTTGGCAGATTAAACCTGAGCTGCATGAGGAAGGTAAAGTCATTCACGGTCTGGGTTGGCCATTGTCCGAGAGCGGCTCTTCCGGTGGTGCATTTATGTACCATGCGGAAAACAATGAGGTGTATCTGGGATTAATCACGGACCTTAACTACTCAAATCCACATTTGAGTCCTTTTGAGGAGTTTCAGCGCTGGAAAACACACCCTAAAACGGCCCACTACTTAGAGGGAGCGACCCGACTGGCTTATGGCGCCCGGGCGCTGGCCAAAGGCGGCCAAAACTCGCTGCCCAAGCTCAACTTCCCAGGTGGACTCATTATTGGCTGCGATGCGGGGACGCTGAATGCGGTCAAGATTAAAGGCAATCATACGGCCATGAAGAGTGGTATGTTGGCTGCCGAAGAGGTCGCTGCCGCGTTAATGGCTGAGACGCCTCAGGTTAATTTGGAAAACTTTAATGCACGGGTCGACGCATCCTGGCTTGGGAAGGAGTTGAAGTCGAGCCGTAATTTCGCCGGATACATGCACACCTTTGGTGCTCTACTGGGCTCGGCTGCGGTGTGGTTCGATCAAACGATTATGCGCGGTAACATGCCGTTCACGCTTCGAGACAAGACACCTGATCACGCGTGTCTGAAACCCGCTGCTTCGTCAAAAAAGCTCGACTACCCCAAACCTGACAATGTGCTGACGTTCGACAGGTTGTCGTCTGTGTTCCTCTCCAACACAAACCACGAGGAAGACCAGCCTTGTCACCTCAAGCTACTGGATTCGTCGATCCCCATTCAGGTCAATCTTCCCATGTACGATGAACCGGCACAGCGGTACTGCCCAGCTGGCGTTTATGAGGTTGTGACTGATGGCGATGAGCCGCGCTTCCAAATCAACGCTCAAAATTGCGTCCACTGCAAGACATGCGACATCAAAGACCCCTCGCAGAATATTCGATGGGTAACACCTGAAGGATTGGGCGGACCGACCTACCCCAATATGTAAAAAAAGCCTATTCCCTGCTTCCTAAGGCTTGCTAGAGCAGGGAGTAGCGCTCGCCACCGCTCACAATACAGCCGGTATCATCTGCCATCTCGACCAGTCGGTACCAAGCGGCGCGTGTGAACAAGGCGGTCAATCCGTGTGGCAGGCAAACAAAGGCGGCACCTGCCGCTCTGGCTTCAGAATGGAGCCCAGTCTCCGGGCTCAATTTAAAAATGCCACCGGTATTGAGGACTAGTCCTAGTGACGCCTCTCCTGTCTCTGAGTCGTGGAGTTGGCTTGCATCGACGACCATCAGGGGGTGCAACGCAACATTGACCTCGACCTTCTCCACTGGTGTGACGAGGTAGAAGGCCCCGTCACTCTCTTTACGAAGCAGTCCTGCAAACAAGGAAACAAGCTCTGAGCGTTTAATTTCAGAGCCCTCATGGAACCATCGGCCGTCTCGGTCGATCGCCATATCCAGCTGCCCGCAGTGTTCTGGGGCCCACGTCTCTAGGGGGTAAGGCACACGTCCGTTAACACTTCCAATGAAGTCGGAATTGCCGCCTAGGTTTGTCTCAGTGACTCCAGCACTTCGAATCAGCCGGGCGAATGCGTCATCTGCCACCCTATCGCTCTCCGGGTTAGCGTGTGACTACGTCGCCACGTCGTCGAAGGTCCGCAGTAAACTCCTGCAGTATTAGCGACGTCTGGACTTGCGACACTTCTTGAAGCAACGATGCGCGCTCTGCACCGATAATGGTATCCGCCCTACCGGGCTGCGCACGTGCAAGCTGCACTAGGGCATAACTCTCGGCGTCCAGCTGAACAGGTTCGACGGTTTCCATATCATCCACACGCTTAGCAAATGCGGCCTGCAAAACGTTCGCGGGTAAAATCACATTCTGTCTTGTCGCTCCCAGCTCTACACGCCATTCAAAGTCCTTGGCAGTCGCCAATGACTCCAATGTCGCACCGGCGGCCATTTCCGCGTCAATCTCCGCAACAAGGACCTCCATCGCCTTCTCACGCGCTTTTTCAGCGAGCTGCGACGCAATGCTTTGACGAACCTCAATAAGCGGTCGAGTGCCCTCTGGGAGCTGCTCGAGCAGCGACAACGCAATAAACCGGCTACCGGAGAGCTCAACAACGTCACTATTGTTACCGTCTAATAGCACGTCGTCGCTGAACGCCAGTTGGCGAAGACTTGATTCGGTAAAGGCGCCCTGTCCCGCGTCCCGCGAAAAAGGAGCTGAAGTCTCAACGGTGACACCCAGTGCGCTGGCGGCGCTCTCGAGGCCCTCTGAGGTGAAGACTGCGTCTCTTAACTGATCGACTGCGATCAACAAGTCTTGCTGCGCTTGAGCAGTCTGAAGACTGTCTGCGATCTCTGCGCGCAAGACCTCATCGGCCACTTGCTCAGCGGCCGTTTTCCCTTTGAGCAAGATAAAGTGCGTGCCCGCATCGGTGACCACGCCTGGCGAAACATCACCAATCGACAATTGCTTAATGGCTAATTCCATCTCATCGGGAAACACGCTGCCATCGGTGTACCCCAAATCACCACCGATTGAGGCTGATCCAATATCATCTGAGTTTTCTTGTGCGACCACTGTAAAGTCCGCGCCGGAATCAAGCCGTACACGCACAGCCTCTACACGTGCCGCATAGTCCACGTCGCTTTCTTCGTCTGCTTGCGTGATCAAAATATGGGCAACTTCGGACTCTGCCTTTGTTTCAAAATCGGCAAGTGCTGAAGCAAGTTGTGCCTCGACCTCGGCTTGATCTACCGGCGTAGTGTATTGCTCAAGATTCAGCTCGATGTACGCCACGCGCAGGCGCTCAGGCTGAGAGAAAGACAACGCATTTTGGTCGTAATAGCGTTCAATCGCTTCTTCAGTGACATCATCAGCCGTTTCGAAAAAAGATTCAGGCACCACGAGATATCGAACGTCACGGCGCTCTGCAATGACATTGAACGCAGCTTCAGCTTCAACAGGCGTCAGGAATGAGGCCGATGAAACCACAGACTCAAGCTTGAGCAGCTGGTCAGACCGTTCTTGATCCGCTTTGTAAAGAGGATTCGTCAGACCATTAGAGCGCAGAATATCGCGGTAGTAGTCAGCGGAAAATACGCCGTCGATCTGAAAATTGGGGTTTTCAGTGATCGCTCTACCCACCGCTAAGGAGGAGGCTGTCACACCGAGCGTTTCGGCATAATCCTCAAGTAGCGCACGTTCAACCAGACCGTTTAAGACGCCGGGTCGCAACAAATCATCTGAGAGTAAACTAGGGTCGATTTGATCACCGTAGACTTCGGTGAGCTGGCGCCGCTGGCCCTCAATGGCCATTTGGAGCTCACTTTCAGAGATCTCTTCACCGTTGACCGTTGCCACGCCTGATTGGGTCCCGCCAAACGTCAGTGTTTCAGCGCCCGTCAGCACAAAAGACAACACAATTAAGCCAATAGGAATTAAGACCCAAGGGCTTCGAACACCCTCTCGCATGTTCTGCAGCATTACATTTACCCTGTCGTTAATAAGAAATCAGATACGCATAAAAAAAAGGCGCACTAGGCGCCTCTTTTTTCACTCGGCACGCGCCGAGAGTTTACTACATTAAGAGTTGCAAGCGTCTTTCAGTGCTTTGCCTGCTTTGAAGCCCGGCGTATTTGATGCTGCGATCTTAATGGTTTCGCCGGTGCGCGGATTGCGACCGTCACGCGCTGCGCGTGGTTTTACAGAAAACGTTCCAAAGCCTACAAGAGAAACACTACCACCTTTTGAAAGCTCTGCTGTGACGGCAGCAACTGCTGCGTCAAGCGCACGACCTGCGCCAGCTTTTGAAAGGTCTGCTTCAGAAGCGATGGCATCTATTAGTTCATTTTTATTCACGATAGGTCCTCTTTTTTTACTTTAGGAAATTGCTTGAACTCAGGTAGAGCCTACCTTTGGGTGCATAGGCGGTCAATCACGAAATGTAAAAAATTACGTTTTTTTTCGCCTAAACGGACATTAATTGCGTCAATGTGAGACCGCTCGGGCTTTTCCCTCGCCTTCGCCGTCAGAAGACGCAACTTTGGAGTCGTTTTGTCCAGCCATATAGTCTTCATCCGACAGCGGTGTTGGGGAGCTTTCAAGCGCAATTTCAAGCACTTCATCAATCCACTTGACCGGCTTTATGTCGAGCTTGTCTTTAATGTTATCGGGGACCTCTGCTAAATCGCGTTCATTTTCGTGTGGGATGATCACAGTCGTAATGCCACCCCGTCGCGCCGCCAGAAGCTTTTCTTTGAGTCCACCGATTGCGAGGACCTCACCGCGCAGCGTTATTTCCCCAGTCATAGCGACGTTGGCGCGAACCGGTATTTTGGTTGCAACACTAACCAGCGCTGTGCACATGCCCACCCCCGCGCTTGGACCATCTTTGGGAGTCGCCCCCTCTGGTACGTGTATGTGGAGGTCGTGGCTGTCGTGATATTTTGCGGGTATACCCAAACCTTGCGAGCGAGCCCTAACGACAGTCATGGCGGCTTGTATGGACTCTTGCATGACGTCACCCAAGCTCCCTGTGCGTACATGACGTCCCTTTCCGCTGACTGATGCGGCTTCAATGGTCAATAATTCACCACCAACCGATGTCCACGCAAGGCCCGTGACCTCTCCAACTTGATTCGCCTCGTCTGCAACACCAAACGTAAACTTGCGCACTCCAAGTAACGTTTCGAGATTCGCCGATGTCACCTCGGATCCAGATTCCCAGTCGTCCAATGCAAGTCTCTTGACCACCTTCCGGCAAATCTTCGCGAGCTCACGCTCCATTGCACGCACGCCCGCCTCTCGAGTGTAGTAACGCACGACGTCAAGAATTGCCTCGTCCGCAACAGAAATCTCTTCCTGCTTCAAGCCATTCACTTTGATCTGTTTCGGTAAGAGGTATTTGCGTGCAATGCTGACCTTCTCGTCTTCCGTGTAACCGGGGATGCGAATCACTTCCATGCGGTCTAGAAGTGGGCCGGGGATGTTCATGGTATTTGACGTGCACACAAACATAACGTCCGACAGGTCGTAATCCACCTCCAGGTAGTGATCATTAAATGCGTGGTTTTGCTCCGGATCTAAAACCTCGAGCATGGCTGAAGCGGGATCTCCCCGATGATCCATCCCCATTTTATCGATCTCATCGAGGAGGAAAAGCGGGTTCCGCACGCCAGCCTTGACCATCTTTTGAATCAACTTTCCGGGCATTGAGCCTATGTAGGTACGGCGGTGACCTCGGATTTCGGCCTCGTCACGCACACCACCCAGCGCCATCCGAACAAACTTCCGGTTCGTTGACTTCGCAATCGATTCACCTAAAGAGGTTTTGCCGACGCCAGGAGGCCCGACTAGGCACAGGACCGGCCCCTTGAGCTTTCTGACCCGCTTTTGTACCGCGAGGTACTCAAGGATTCGGTCCTTCACTTCCTCGAGCCCGTAATGGTCCTGATCAAGAACCGTTTTTGCCCGCTTTATATCGTGCTTAACTTTACTTCGCTTCGACCATGGGACACCCACCAACCACTCGATGTACCCGCGCACGACAGAAGCTTCTGCTGACATCGGCGACATCATTTTGAGCTTACTGAGCTCCGAGTTGGCCTTCTCAATGGCCTCTTCCGACATCTTTGCTTCGGTAATTCGATTTTGAAGGTCATCGACCTCATTGGGCGCATCGTCCATTTCACCCAGCTCTTTCTGAATGGCCTTCATCTGTTCGTTGAGGTAGTACTCGCGCTGGCTCTTCTCCATTTGTTTTTTGACCCGACCACGAAGTTTCTTTTCTACCTGAAACAGGTCAATTTCAGAGTCCATCAACGACATGAGGTGCTCAAGTCGAGTGCTGACCGCGGACATTTCTAGAATGTTTTGCTTCTCACTTAAATCGACAGACATGTGCGCCGCAATGGTATCCGCCAGACGCCCCGGCTCCTCAATACCGGAGAGCGATGTGAGTACCTCGTTGGGTACCTTTTTGCTCACGTTGACGTATTTTTCAAAGTGATCCACGATCTCCCTGGCCGCGCCGTCGGCATCGGTACTTTCAAGCTCCTCGCAGACCACCTCCCGCACAGTTGCCATTGAGAAAGTCTCGCCCGTATCAATAGCTTCAATCGCCGCGCGCTCGCTACCTTCTACCAACACTTTAATTGTTCCGTCGGGGAGCTTTAACAACTGCAATATGGTGGAGATCGTACCCACTTGATACAGGTCGTCGACGTCGGGGTTGTCGTCTGGAGCGTGGCGCTGAGCCACCAGGAGGACTTGCTTATTCCCAGACATGGCGTGCTCTAGCGCTTCTATGGAGCGCTCTCTTCCAACGAACAACGGCAAGACCATGTGTGGATAGACCACAACGTCTCGCAGAGGAAGCAGGGGTAGTTGAATTGCAGCTGTGTCGCTCATAGTCATCTCCATGGGTTCAATAAAGAGATGGGGACTTGTTTAGTAATCTCAAGCCCTTTTTTACAGAAGTTTCGACCGCCGATTTAGGCGTCTTGGGCCGCCATTGACTCGTCTTGTGTCTCGTACACCAACAGCGGTTCAGAGTCCCCGTTGATGACGGATTCATCGACTACGATTTTCGCAACACCCGCCTGTGACGGAATGTTGTACATCGACTCGAGCAGCACATTTTCAAGAATCGATCGAAGTCCTCGCGCGCCCGTCTTTCGCTCCATAGCCTTGCCAGCGACTGCACGCAAGCCGTCCTCACGGAAGTCTATTTCGACGCCTTCCATATCGAACATTTTACGATACTGCTTCGTCAGTGAGTTTTTCGGCTCAGTCAGGATCTGCATCAACGCCGCCACGTCTAACTCTTCGAGTGTCGCGATCATCGGCAGTCGACCCACAAACTCAGGAATAAGACCGTACTGAACTAGGTCCTCTGGTTCCAAGTCATTGAGGCTCTCCGCAAACTCTTTCTTATCTGCTCGTCCCGTCACTTCAGCGGAGAAACCAATCCCCCCCTTCTCTGAGCGGTTTTGAATAACTTTATCGAGTCCCGCAAACGCGCCGCCACAGATAAACAGAATGTTGCTTGTATCGACCTGTAAAAACTCCTGCTGCGGATGCTTGCGCCCACCCTGAGGTGGCACCGAAGCAACAGTACCCTCAATGAGCTTGAGTAATGCTTGCTGCACACCCTCGCCCGACACGTCTCGGGTGATCGATGGGTTGTCCGACTTGCGTGAGATCTTATCGATTTCGTCAATATAAACGATGCCCATCTGGGCCTTCTCAACGTCGTAGTCGCATTTCTGCAGTAATTTCTGAATGATATTTTCAACGTCTTCCCCCACGTAACCGGCTTCAGTCAATGTGGTGGCGTCGGCAATCGTGAATGGGACGTCAAGCAGTCGTGCGAGTGTTTCCGCTAGCAGTGTTTTTCCTGACCCTGTTGGACCGACCAGCAAGATATTAGACTTGCCAAGCTCCACGTCAGTCGACTTGCCCTCGCCCGTTCGCAGACGCTTGTAGTGGTTGTACACCGCCACGGAGAGAACGCGTTTCGCACGCGCCTGTCCGATAACGTATTCGTCGAGTATTTGATTGATCTCGTGTGGGACAGGCAGTTTTTCGGAGGACTCTGGAGACGCAGTTTCTTGAATTTCTTCGCGGATAATATCGTTACAGAGATCCACACACTCGTCGCAAATGAACACCGAAGGACCCGCGATCAGTTTGCGGACCTCGTTCTGACTTTTGCCACAAAACGAGCAATAAAGCAGCTTTCCGTTGTCTTCGTTGGTGCTGTCGCCGGTCATTCGTTATGGCCCTTTAGTCCGTTTTCGCGCGTTTTATGCAACGATGATAGGTTTCTACGCCTAATGCAAGGCGCCAGATCTCGTTTTGCGAAAATGCCTTTACCGTGCAGTAAGAACCTGATCGACAAGACCGTATTCAACACTTTGCTCGGCACTCATAAAACGATCGCGCTCTGTGTCGCGTTCAATGACTTCCATCGTTTGCCCTGTGTGCTCGGCCAACATGCGGTTTAAACGCTCTCGCAAGAAGAGAATTTCCTTGGCTTGTATCTCAATGTCAGTCGCTTGACCCTGTGCACCGCCGCTGGGCTGATGGATCATCGTCCTGGCGTTTGGGAGGATCAGTCGCTTTCCTTTGGTGCCGCCGCTGAGTAAAAACGCGCCCATGGATGCGGCCTGACCAACGCACATAGTACTCACATCAGGTTTTATAAATTGCATGGTGTCGTAAATCGACAAACCTGCGGTGACAGATCCGCCGGGGCTATTAATATAGAGGTGAATATCTTTGTCTGGGTTTTCAGACTCAAGAAACAGCAACTGTGCCACCACCAGATTGGCCATTTGATCTTCAATGGGCCCAACAATGAAAATGACACGCTCTTTTAGCAGGCGAGAGTAGATGTCAAATGAGCGTTCTCCACGTGACGTCTGCTCAATCACCATAGGTACCAGGCCTAAGCCCTGCTCATTACCCACTTCAAAACCATGCGCCATCAATCGTCTCCTTGTTACCCTAAATTTTGCCTTATTGCTGCGTCGCCGCGCGCGTACGTTGCAGCGCGTCTTGGTAGTCAGTCACTTCGTCGACAACCGACGCTTGGTCCAACAACTTTTCCACCACCGCGTCTTCAAGCACCCGCGATTCAATGCCCATTAACTGGTTGTTGTCTTCGTAGTACCAGTTAATGACCTCTTCGGGATCCTGATAGGTCGACGCAATGTCTTCGATGAGTTCTCTAACTTTATTGGGTTCCGCTCGAACACCTAAATCTTGGACCATTTCACTGACGAGCAGTCCTAATCTGACGCGCGTTTCGGCGCGCTCGGCGAACATTTCGTCAGGGAGAATACTCTTTAAGTCCATATCTGGACTTACACCGCCGCCAAATTGTTGAAACATCTGACTGCGAAGCGCGTCGGTTTCCTGCGAGATGAGACTTTGCGGGATTTCGAGCGCCGGATGTGCCTCTACAATTGCGTCCATCACTTGTTGCTTGACGTGTGCGTCAATCGCACTCTTGAGCTCTCGCTCCATATTCTTTTGCACCTCAGCGCGGAAGCCCTCGACATCATCACCCTCGACCCCGTAGGACGCGAATAATTCAGCATCAAGCGCCGCCAATTCTTGTGCCTGAACACCCTTAACACTGACCTTAAATTCGACGGCCGCGCCTTTAAGCTCGTCTGAGTGGTAGTCCTCTGGGAAGGTCAAGTTAAGCGTGCGCTCGTCGCCCGCAGACGCGCCGACCAATCCGTCCTCAAATCCTGGAATCATCCGACCCGACCCAAGCTCCAATGCGGTGTCTGTGCCTGACCCACCGTCAAAAGCTTCGCCGTCTTTAAATCCTTCAAAATCAATCGTGAGGGTATCGCCCTCTTCCGCGGCACGGTCAACCTCGACCAACTTACCCTGTTGCTTCTGAAAAACCGCAATAATCTCATCGACGTCGGTCTGGCCGATCTCACAGGTCAGCTTAGTCACCTCGAACCCTTTGACATCGTTCAACGCTACTGTGGGGTATATTTCAAACGTTGCGATGTACTCGACGTCCTTACCGCTTTCAAAGCTCTTTGCTTCAATACTTGGCTGACCTGCTGGGCGCAAATTCTCTCCCACCACTGCTTCCTGGAAGGAGCGATTAATCACATCACCTAGCACTTCTTGACGAACGCCTGGCCCAAAGCGCTGTTTCATTACGCTCATAGGAACCTTGCCAGGACGAAAGCCTGGTAAACGAACATTCTTCGCCGACTCGGCCAGTTTCTTATCAACAGCCGAGTCAACCTCGTCTGAAGGAACTGCCACGGTCAATTTTCGCTCTAAACCCGATGTTGTTTCTACCGAGACACGCATTCTCGTCTCCTAAATCTGACGCCTAAAATGCCCCAGCTTGGGGCATAAAATAATAAAAGGATGTGGTGCGGAAGGAGAGACTCGAACTCTCACGTCGTAAGACACTGGAACCTAAATCCAGCGCGTCTACCAATTTCGCCACTCCCGCATAAACGAACACTCTTACGAGTGCGTCGGTGGTTCTTAAACTAAGGGCGCGGATGTTGTCACATAAGATGAAGTGATTCAATGCGAGGCCGTCAAAACAGGTCTTTCGAAGACAATAGCGCCGGGATATTGCCGTTCTTCTTCGCGTCACATGGTGTGCGTGGGCCTGTCAGAGACCAGACCAGTCCCCAAATGCTCTTCGATTTTTGTGGCCGCAGCAAAGTCTGCCTCAGAGAACTGCACGCCAATACCGGCCTGTCGGTTACCTTGCGCGCCCTTTGGGGTCACCCAAACAACGGTTCCGTTGATGGGTATTTTCTCCGCCTCATCCATCAGTGCGAGCAAGACGAATACTTCTTCACCTAACGCAAACCGTTTGTTGGTGGGGATAAACAGGCCGCCATTTCTGAGAAACGGCATATAAGCAGCATACAAGACTGTACGATCCTTGATCGTTAGAGACAGAATTCCTTGTTTCGTTTCGTCACTCATCGAAATAGCCTATCGCTCCCCAGGGTCAATGCCAAGAACATCGTGCTTAGCGGCTACGCTTAACTGCCGAGAACACGCAAGCCACGTTCAAGTTCCGAGAACTGGTTGTTGCTTGCGTTTTCTATTAGCGCTGCAATTTCATAGCACGCTGTTTCCTTTGCGGGAACCGCGCCAGCACGCAATCTCTGAAGAATCGTCGCCACTGCGCGGTGCGCAGAAAGTGTCGCCATCATTGACGCTTTATCCGTGTCTTGCGACAACAAACGATCTTCGATCGCTGTTACTGTCGCGTCAACCGCCTCCATCAATTCAAACTTCTGTAAACCAAGCGCCATATCATGACTGCCCATCGATCCGTCTAGAACAGCATTCACAAGACCGCAAAGTTCAGCAACTGAGTCACCTTTCCCGCTCGCATGCGTCACCACTGCACGCTCTAGTAGCCGTGGATTCTGTTCCACCTCAGATGTAATGGCGATCCCGTGCTCTTGCACATAACTCATACAAGTGGTGCGACTCAGTCTTGGCATTTTCCAAGACTGACATCGCGACCGAATGGTTGGCGGCAAGAGCCATGGACGCCGCGCCAGCATAAAGATGACGCTGTTACCTGAGGGCTCTTCCAAGGTCTTTAGGAGTGCATTTGCAGCGCCGTTTGTCATGCGATCCGCTTGCGCAACCACGAGTACTTTGAGGGAGCCGTAAGAAGCTGTCTTGGCGATAAAATCACTCGCCACCCTAATTTGGTCAATCCCAATGCTGGCCTTGCCCTCTAGGGTTGCTAACCAGCGATAGTCCCCGTGTGTTCCGGCCGCCAGTAACTGGCACGCATTGCAAACTCCGCAACTCCCGTCGACAGAAACATCACAGAGCAGACGGGTCGCCATCATTTGTGCAGTACCTTCAAGGCCCAAACCAGAGTCACTGGTTAACAACACTGCGTGCGGAAGCCTTCCCTGACGATAGAGCGCACCCACCTCATCAACAATCGCCTCGAAATCGGGGAATCTAACCTCGGTCACATCGATCCCTCGATAATAGGTCGGAGTGTTTCTGTAAGCGTGGCTTGCACGTCCTCTACACTCCGAGCCGCGTCAATAACGGCGAACCGAGATTCCATTGCCGCTCTCTGCAGATAACCGTTTCTCACTCGCTCAAAGAAACTCAGCGCCTCTTCCTCAAATCGGTCTAACTCAGCCCGCTGTCGAGCACGTTCAATCCCCACTCGTGGATCAATATCGAATAACAATGTGAGATCGGGTTGACGTCCCTGCTGCACGAGGCGCTCAAGCGTCCCAATCGCTTCGAGGTCATAACCTCTTCCATAGCCTTGATAGGCATAGGTTGCATCCGTAAATCGATCACACAGCACCCAGACGCCCCTGGCGAGTGCCGGCTCAATTACCTCATGAAGGTGCTGAGCTCTTGCTGCAAACATCATGAGCAACTCCGCACTGGGGACCGGTGGCGTCTCGACTTTAGTCAGCAAAAGCGTGCGTAACTGCTCCCCGATCGCAGTGCCTCCCGGTTCTCGGCTCGTGATGAATGGAATCTGATGCTGTTTGAGTAGCCTTTCTATGAAATCACGGCTCGTGGACTTTCCTGCGCCCTCGCCGCCCTCAAGCGTAATAAACTTTGCTGATGTATTTTGCTTTGCCATTACCGCGGGCTCGACCGATAGTCTTTTTTTCGTTGGAGTTGATAGCGTCGCACATTTTTTTCGTGCTCGCTCAATGTTTCGCTAAATACGTGGCTACCGTCGCCCTTAGCGACAAAGTACAGAACGCTCCCTGGCGAGGGGTTTAGCGCGGCACTGATGGCGGCTTCTCCCGGCAAAGCGATCGGTGTCGGTGGTAAGCCTGAGATGCGATAGGTGTTGTAGGGATTTTTGTCGTCTCTTAAGTGGCGTCTCTTTAAATTGCCATCAAAATCATCGCCCAGTCCGTAAATGATCGTCGGATCAGTCTGCAGACGCATTCCGCGCTGAAGGCGTCGGGTAAAAACACCGGCAATATCAGGGCGCTCACGCGCGACTCCTGTTTCTTTTTCAATAATCGAGGCAAGTATCAAGGCCTCGTAGGCGTTATTAAACGGCAGATTCTCAGCTCGATTGAGCCATGCTCGCGACAACGTTTCTCGCATCGCGTTTCGTGCCCTTTCCAAAACACTAAGGTCGGTGTCTCCGGCTTGAACGAGATACGTCTCAGGTAAAAACAGGCCCTCTGGCGCGCTATAGGGCGTGATCAGAGACAGTATTCGTTCATCGCGAGGCCCTTCAAGCACCCGTGCAAGCTGCGGGTGGTCCCACAAACGCGCCAACATCCAGTCAAGCGTGACCCCCTCGGGAATTGTGACGGGGTACACCACCACATCGCCGGCGTCCATCCGCTTAAGCAACTGTCTTATCGACTCACCAGGCTCAATTTGATAATCCCCGGGTTTCACCACGAGTGAATGAACCTCAAACTGCAGGGCCAATCTCACCCAGTCCGCAGAGCGAATGAGTCCTTGGCTTTCAAAGGCATTAACCACACGAATAAGCCCATCGCCCTCATTAACTTTAAACCGATAGCTTTTCTCAGTAATGCTCAGATCACGATCGAGCTCGGCCGATACGCCATAGATCAGTGTCGAAACACCGACCATAAGGAGCAGTCCCAATCCAGCGAGCAGCCACTTTCGCACCTGCCGACTTACTCAGTGAAACGCTTGAATACGAGGGTTCCATTGGTGCCACCAAAGCCAAAAGAGTTTGACATGGTCACATTAATATCCCGCTCTTGAGCGACCCCAGCGACGTAATTGAGATCACAACCTTCCTGAGGATTTTCTAGATTTATAGTCGGGGGGGCGACCCTGTCTCTTATTGCTAGTACGGAAAAAATTGCCTCTACCGCGCCCGCCGCACCTAATAAGTGACCGATCATGGATTTTGTCGAGCTCACCGCCAGGTCTTTGGCGTGATCGCCATAGACACTTTTTATGGCCAGAGTCTCGGCAAGGTCCCCCGCCAATGTCGACGTACCGTGCGCATTGATGTAGTCGACCTCATGGGGGTTCATGCCCGCATTAAGCAGCGCATTTTGCATTGATAGCGCAGCGCCACGCCCGTCCTCGGGAGGTGATGTCATGTGGTAAGCGTCGCCACTCATGCCAAAACCAACAACCTCCGCGTAAATATTTGCGCCCCGCGCCATGGCGCTGTCCAGCGACTCGATGAGCATTACACCTGCTCCATCGCCCAACACAAATCCATCGCGGTCTTTATCCCAAGGCCGAGAGGCTTTATGGGGTTCCTCGTTTCGCGTGGATAGCGCTCGTGCTGCAGCAAATCCGCCGAGCCCAACGGGCGTCGTACCCATCTCAGCACCACCCACCAGCATTGCATCTGCGTCGCCTGCGGCAATGAGTCGTGCCCCCAACCCAATACTGTGAGTGCCGGTCGTACAGGCTGTAACCATCGCCAAGTTGGGACCACGGAGGTTAAATTCGATCGATAAGTTACCTGCCACCATATTGATAATAGAACCGGGAACAAAGAACGGGGAAATCTTCCTAGGTCCTGACTGATCAAGCGTCAACGACATCTTTTCAATCAAGCCTATGCCACCTATGCCCGCGCCGACATTACAGCCGACTCGGTCTTGGTTCTGCTCAGTAATTTCTAAGCCTGAATCGCGCATCGCCTGAATACCGGCAACCATCCCGTACTGAATAAATGAATCCATGCGTTTGGCGTCACGCGACGCAAGGTATCCATCCGTGGTGAAGCCATTAAGACTTGCGCTGAATCGGGTCGCGAAAGCGCTCGCATCAAAGTGATCAATTGCCCGAACGCCATTCTCGCCATTAGTAACGCCATGCCACGTGCTATTGGTATCAAGTCCCAGTGCGGTGACCGCACCCACACCTGTAATCACCACTCTACGGTTATCCATCTGTACCCCCAGACACTTCTAATCCACTTATCACGTTCATTTTTCTTGCCACACCGCCCTACATTATATCAGCAAAAAAAAAGCCGCCCTTCGAAAAAAGAGCGGCTTTTTTATGAAACACCGAGCTTAAAATTAAGCGAGGTTCTCATTGATATAGTTGATGGCCAATTGCACAGTCGTAATTTTCTCGGCTTCTTCATCAGGAATTTCAGTGTCAAATTCCTCCTCAAGTGCCATTACCAGTTCAACGGTATCCAGCGAGTCAGCCCCTAAGTCGTCGACAAACGATGAAGCATTGCTGACTTCGTCTTCCTTAACACCCAGCTGCTCTGCCACGATTTTCTTAACGCGATCTTCGATATTACTCATGACGTCCCCTTGTTATCTCCATTGTTGCTTAAAGCCCGTGGGCTGAAGTGGTGCGGATTCTACCTATAATTAAAAAGATTAAAACCCACATTTTTTCGCATCACATGTACATGCCGCCATTCACGTGAATTGTTTCTCCTGTGATGTACCCCCCCGCGTCACCCGCGAGAAAGGCCACAACCTTCGCTATTTCCGTTGGAGTGCCTAAGCGCCCCAGCGGTATTTGACCCAACATTGCCGCCTTTTGTTCCTCAGTCAGCACTTTTGTCATGTCAGTATCAATAAAACCCGGCGCTACGCAGTTAACCGTAACGGCTCGTGATCCCAATTCTTTCGCCATTGCACGAGACATGCCCTCGGCGCCAGCCTTACTCGCGGCGTAGTTCACTTGGCCTGCATTGCCCATACTACCCACGACGGAAGAGATGTTGATGATGCGCCCCCACCGCGCCTTGGTCATACCACGCAAGCACGCTTTACTGACCGTAAACAAGGGACTGAGGTTGGTTCCAATGACGTCAGACCACTCCTCGTCCTTCATCCTCATCATGAGGTTGTCGCGCGTGATGCCCGCGTTATTTACCAGGATGGTTGGTGCCCCATAGTCACGTGTTATGCCGGCAATCACCGCTTTAACGGCCTCCGCGTCGCTGACGTCCAGGCAAATTCCTGTGCCACCCAAGGCTTCCAAGCTATCACGAATCGTCGCCGCACCAGCATCCGATGTCGCAGTACCAATCACAAGGCATCCAGCGCTCGCCAGTTCCGTTGCAATCGCTTTTCCAATGCCCCGCGTAGCGCCTGTCACGACGGCAATACGACGATCGTCTGATTCACTCATAACACTCTCCTCAGAGGTCCGAAAGGCCCGCTTCTATTGACGTAACGCTCTCAATAGACTTGATCGGCACGGACTTATCAATGCGCTTACTGAGCCCACTCAGCACGTTACCAGGGCCACTTTCAATGAACATCTCACACCCTACTCTGCCCAGCGTTGCAACGCATTCGGTCCACATGACCGGTGATGAGATTTGCTTCACCAAGCTTTGTTTGATAACCGTAGGGTCTCGCTGTAATGAACCGTCAACGTTACTCACGACGGGAAAATCGGGTTCCGACCAGACAACCTCATCAAAGGCCAACGTCATAATATCAGCCGCAGGTTGCATTAGCGGCGTGTGGAATGGGGCGCTGACTGGAAGTGGCATAGCGCGGCGCGCACCCGCCTCTTTGAGCGCGAGCATCGCATTCTCAACGGCTTTTGTTTGCCCCGCAATAACGACCTGTCCAGGCGCATTAAAATTCACCCCGCCGACGTAGTGGGTGGCGTCGCACAAAGCATCACAGACCGTGGATACAACGTCGTCGGCCAACCCGAGGATAACCGCCATCGCACCCTCCCCTACTGGGACCGCTTTTTGCATGGCCGCACCGCGCTCCCTAACGAGTCTAACCCCGTCGTACAATGACAGTGCGCGCGCACTTACGAGCGCCGAGTACTCACCCAAACTGTGCCCCGCCGCCGCCACAGGCGCTATCGAATGACAGGACTCAAAGGCTCGGAATAATGCAACACTTGCTGTCAAGATCGCAGGCTGAGTGAACTCGGTCAGCGAAAGGCGCGCGTCTGGGTCTTGCGAAACCAGCGCCCACATATCGTAGCCCAAGGCATCACTGGCTTCTGAAAATGTTTCTCTAACAACTGAAAACGCGCCGGCTGCTTCTTCAAGCATTCCGACGCGTTGCGATCCCTGACCGGGAAAAACGACGCCTAGAGTCATAGGCTCAGTCGTCGTTACCTAAGTCTATGACCTTTTGGCCCTTGTAAAAGCCATCTGCGCTGACGTGGTGACGTCGACGCGTCTCGCCCGACGTGCTATCGATTGTAAGTGTCGATTCGCTTAACGCATCGTGTGAGCGACGCATGCCACGCTTCGAACGAGTTTTACGGTTTTGCTGAACAGCCATGATGCTCTCCTATTATTTCCACTTCCGTAGTTGTTTCACTACGAACTCTCAATCATTTTACTCTTTGTCGGCCGCCGACGCTGTATTTTTTAACAACCCCTTTAACGCGGCAAACGGGTTCTCTTTTTCAACGACCGCGTCACCTGAAAGATCACCAAACACAGTGGGAACGTGTCCACAGCTCCCCATCTCATGCATAGGCACTGCAGGCAGTGCCAATAACAACTCATCTTCAATTATCGCATGCAAGTTGCTCACGTCGCCTGCAATCAGCGGATCGTAGTCAACAGGCAGCTCATTGACTGCGTCCTCGGTCCACAGCACACACAGCGTGCTGGTGGTCGTCAATTCCTTCTCACAGTCCCCTAAACAACGCTGGCACTGCAGTGTCACGGTCATTTCAGCTTCAACTTCAACGACGTAACGGTACTGCTCGTCTTTTCGACACTTAATGCGTGCCGTCGCCGGGAACGCGGCTCGGGTAACGACGGCCTTTAATCTCGACATGCTATCAAGTAACACCTCGCCTTTAGCCTCAAGGCCTCGAGCGGCCCAGTTGCGTAATTCGGCTTCTCGCGGGAGCATGGTCTTTGACATGGCGGCGGACTATACGGACAGGGCTTAACCCTGTCAAAATTGAAAGCTGTCAAAAACTCACATCGACGTTATGAAACCTCAACCACTTCAACTTGTGCTCGCTTCTACATCGACCTATCGAGCGTCGCTTCTCGATCGCCTCGGAGTCAGCTATACAAAGCAAGCCCCCTCAGCGGAAGAGTCAATGCTTCCCAATGAAGATTTCGCATCGCTGGCCGGCCGGCTGGCGCACAAAAAAGCAGCCTCTGTTCACGCACCAGACTCGCTTGTCATTGGTTCTGATCAGGTCGCCGTGCTCGAGCAGCGACGATTAAGTAAACCCGGTACCGCGGAGCGCGCTCACGCGCAGCTCAGGGCATGCAGTGGTAAAACCGTGCAATTCTTCACCGGCGTCGCTCTTTTAAACACCGTCACCCGCGACGTGCAGACCTCAGTCGTTCATTACCGCGTTACGTTTAGAACCCTCAACGACGCGGAAATACGACGGTACGTGACTCGCGACGATCCGTTGGATTGCGCCGGTTCATTTAAGTGGGAGCGGCTCGGCATTGCATTGATGGCGTCACTAGACGGCCCCGACCCAACGGCATTGGAGGGGCTGCCACTCATTGCGCTCTGCAAAATGCTCAGAAAAGCGGGTCTGGAAATCCCTTAACCGGACTGACTCATGAATTCACAAACACGCCTAAGCTCGCGATCTAGTGGCGCCGTGAATTCATAACGTTTCCCGTCAAGCACGAACTTTAAGCTGTGCGCATGCAGAAACAGCCGTTTTAGTCCCTGTGTCTTGCCAAAGGCGAGCTGATCTTCCGACGCGTACTTCTCATCGCCCAATATAGGATGACCCGCGTGTTGCGCATGCACTCTTATTTGGTGCGTTCTGCCCGTAATCGGCTTTGCCTCGACAAGGGTCGCCGCTTTGTACCGATCAATGACGCGAAAGTCCGTCACACTCCGGCGCCCCTCGGGAGACACGCGTACCACGCGCTCGCCGGAGGCGAGTGCTGATTTACTAAGCGACGCTTCGACGCGCGCTTTATGGGACGGCCACTTACCCGATACCAGCGCGAAGTAGCGTTTGTCTACGCCGTCGCCACGAAGCAGCTCATGCAGTTCTCGAAGCGTTGAAGCTCGTTTGGCGATCATGACCAGCCCCGAGGTGTCTCTATCCAAGCGATGAACCAGTTCCATATAGCGCTGCTCTGGAAACATTTGTCGCAAAGACTCGATCAAACCAAACTGCACGCCGCTTCCACCATGAACTGCCAAGCCGGTCGGCTTGTCGATGATCATTAGGTGCTGGTCATTGTGAACAATGCTTCGCTCGATTCGCTGAAACCATCGATCGGGTACGGTGACGGAATCAGTTGGACCTGATGTCGTAATGGGCGGTATGCGAACAATATCACCTGACAAAAGTTTTCTATCAGGTCTTGCGCGGCCTTTATTAATTCTGACCTCGCCTGTTCTAATTGCTTTGTAGATTCGCGTTTTAGGGACGCCCGAGAGCTTGCGCATTAGGAAATTGTCTAATCTTTGGCCTGCCTCATCGTCAAATAACTGAATAAATTGGGCCTTGTTTTCGATCACTGGTCACCGCGCAACGCTTAGATTGATGAAACATCGGCCTGGTGGTATGCTCCGCCCCGGACGACGTGGGACCGTTAATGTACGCGAAAGCGCTCCGCAGGGCATCACCCTGTTTGTAGAACGTCAGTCCAACTAAAGAAAACTCGAAGCGCCGGCGCATCGGAAGGCAAAGAAAGCAGTCTCGGCAGCTCAGAGTTATACGTTAAAACCGCGATTCAATGGCGCGGAGAGATTTGAGCTGAGTCAAACGAAGACATCAGCTGCGACAAGACGAATAACGCGACGCCGAGTGGCTCGCTACACCGCAGTGTCGTGCACGCTTGTGCGCTCCCCCGCTGTTGGGTTGCCTTATGGAACCTGACACATGAAAAAGATGTTAATTAACGCCACAGAGCGCGAAGAAGTTCGTGTCGCTCTCGTTGACGGCCAACGACTGTACGACCTCGACATCGAAAATCGAGCAAGGCTGCAGACAAAAGCGAATGTTTACAAAGCAAAGGTGACGCGAGTCGAACCGAGCTTAGAGGCCGCCTTTGTTGATTTTGGTGCAGATCGCCACGGATTTTTACCCCTTAAAGAAATTGCTCCGCAATACTTTCGTTCTTCGGCCCCTGAAGGCGGAAAGCTCCGTATCAAAGATGCGATCAAGGAAGGCACAGAAGTCATTGTGCAGGTGGACAAGGAAGAGCGCGGCACCAAGGGCGCTGCGCTAACGAGCTTCATCAGCTTGCCTGGACGCTACATGGTGTTAATGCCCAATAACCCTCGAGCGGGTGGCATTTCGCGCCGTATTGAGGGTGATGATCGTTCTGAACTGCGTGACGCGCTGTCTCAGTTGACTATCCCTGATGGCATGGGCGTTATTATACGTACTGCCGGAGTCGGTCGCAGCGCAGAAGAACTCCAGTGGGACCTCGACTACTTACTCAAGCTCTGGGATGCTATTTCCGAAGCTGCCGCCAGCAACAAACCGCCTACGCTCCTTTACCAGGAGAGTGACGTTATTATTCGCGCTATTCGCGACTACCTCAAAGACGATATCGATCAAGTGTTGATCGATGATCCGAAGGCGTACCGGCAGGCCCTCGATTTCGTCAGCATGGTCATGCCGAAATACCAAAACCGTATTAAAACGTACAGTGACTCGCTGCCCTTATTTAATCGCTTTCAGGTCGAAGGCCAAATCGAAACCGCGTTCCAACGTGAAGTGCGATTGCCCTCTGGCGGGTCGATCGTAATCGACCCAACTGAAGCGTTGGTGTCAATTGACATTAACTCCGCGCGCGCCACCAAAGGCAGTGACATCGAACAAACTGCGCTTCAAACAAATCTTGAGGCCGCTGACGAGGTCGCGCGACAGCTCCGACTGCGAGACATGGGTGGACTGGTTGTTATCGACTTTATCGACATGAACGCGTCTAAGAACCAACGCGCTGTCGAAAATAGAATGCGTGACGCTCTCGAAATTGACCGCGCCCGAATTCAGCTCGGCCGCATCTCGCGCTTTGGTTTGCTTGAAATGTCGCGTCAACGTCTGCGTCCATCGCTCGGTGAAACAAGCGGCATGGTTTGCCCTCGCTGCACCGGCCAAGGGACTATCCGTGATACGAAGTCGCTGGCGCTTGCGATTTTACGCCTCATCCAGGAGGAAGCTTCCAAAGAAAGAACCGGTGAAGTTAGAGTCATAGTGCCTGTCGATGTGTCTGCGTTTCTACTCAACGAGAAGCGAGCTGCCGTGGGTGAAATTGAACTCGCCACCAAAGTTCGTGTACTGGTAATACCCAACCCTCAGATGCAAACCCCGCACTTTGAGGTGGTTCGTCTTCGCGACGACGAGGTTGAAGAAGACCAGCGTGAAAGTTTCGAAATTGACCTCAGTGGCTATGACAGTGAGCCGGCGATTGACGAAGCAGACAAATCTGCCGCAGCACCGCAGGCCTTGGTGCGCGGTGTCATACCCGACGCACCACCACCGGCGGCTGCGCCACAGCCTCAAGAGGCGCAGGCACCCGCTCCAGAGCCTGAGTTAGTTGCACCCAAACCCGGATTATTTCCACGGTTGTGGTCCGCACTCTTCGCACCCACCCCAAAGACAGAGCCAGACGCAACCAGCGAAAAGAAAGCGAGCGACAAGGATGCTGAAAAAGGGGCTGAAAAGTCGGGTCAAAAACCGCGACGCCGCAACAATCGTCAACGCAAGCGACCCGTCAAGCAAGCATCGGAAAGCACGGATGCTGCAGAAACGCTAGACGAGGCCACGACTGAAACGCCTACACCCGAAGCCTCGGAAGAGACGACCACAGACGGGGAGGCAAAAAAGCGCCGTCGCCGCGGACGTCGAGGTGGCCGTCGTCGCAATGGTGCCGAGGGCAGCACGGACACACCCGCGTCTGAAGACACTCTCGCAGAGGAGTCAGCTGACAGCGTTGAGGTCTCGGAGCCCACGGACGACGAACAAGAGGCTCGTCATCGGCCTTCAGAGAAGCGAACCGAAGGTCGTCGTCGACGACGCAGAGGTCCTAAGCCAGAACTTGCGGTGGTAGAGCCGTCCGCGGACAGCAGTGCTGTCGCCGCCGCTGAGCTCAAAACGGTTGTCGAAGCTGCTGACACCCGCACTGAAGATCCCGTTGAAGGCGATCTTTTTGCAACAATTCCCTCGGCACAGCCAGAAGCCGATGGCACCGTCGACGCAGGGGCGCCAGTGGAGACACCGCAGACTGCCGCGGTGCCAGAGTCCGAATCGCCATCCGAGGCATCTGTTGCCGAGACAGCCGTCAGCGCTGAGAGCATGCCGGCCAGCACTGCTGGGATAACCCCCAGCGGGCGTGCCGTGAACGACCCTCGTGTTGCTTCAAAGCCTGTTGGCGACATTGACGTTCAAACCGCTATTGGCGCGGTATTTGGTGTCGAGTCTTTCCCTGACGCGATACACGAGGTGAGTGATGCACCGCGTGCAGTTAATGACCCACGAGGCCCGCGAGCCGGGACCGATGCAGCAAACGATGAGGTTATCGAGGAAAATGATGTCGCCGACGCTTGATCGCTGAGCCCGCATCGCTATAATGCGGCGCTCGACGACAATCGTTGACAAAGTTTAGGTGGGCTGGCTGAGCGGTCGAAAGCGGCGGTCTTGAAAACCGTTGAGGAGTGATCCTCCGTAGGTTCGAATCCTACGCCCACCGCCATTTATGAAAAACCGCCGCAAGGCGGTTTTTTTTTTTGCGGAACGTGCCAAAAGATCAACGTCTGGGTCTGCTCATGCACTGCAGGCAACGCGTTAAGCCGCGACGCGCCATTGCATTCTGTCGATTTGCAAAAGCCGCCGCAGCGTGTGGCTTCCCCTCAACCTTAAATGGCCTCGACGCAACGGCTCCCGCTGACTAGCCCTCTGGCCAACCCCAGTTACTTACGTTGCTGTTTGCTGCCATCCAAACAAAAACGAGATAGGCCGCTACATTTTGATCCAGCGCGCCCGGATCAATTTTATCGAGGGTATCGTCGGGCGTATGGTGAAGGTCAAAGTAATCGCTGCCGTCCTGAACAAATCGGAAACCGGGGAATCCCATTGCATTCATCGGCGTAAGATCCGGGCCACTCGACCGCGCATCGTTACTCCCTGTTGCAATTCCCAGTGGCTCGACGAGCTCCGCGATTTTGTCAGCGACCGGTTCGGCATCCTTATTGATGCTTCGCGTGATTTTCCAGATTTTACCCGCACCAAAGTCACTCTCCGTGCCTATAACATGCTTCCGCAGTGTGGCCTGATGTTGGTCAAGGTATGCGTAACCACCCAGAAGGCCCACTTCCTCTGCCCCCCAAAGCACAAGTCGTATCGTTCGGCGTGGCTTTAGTCCCGAATCACGAATGCGCCTGAGGACCTCCATTGTGATCGCAACACCCGCGCCATCATCAACCGCGCCGGTACCCAAATCCCAACTGTCTAAGTGACCACCGATCACCACAATTTCGTCCGCCAAATCGGTCCCTGGAATCTCGGCAACCACATTTCCACTCTCCACCACTCCGGTGTGACTCGGCGTGAGGGTGAGTGCAATTCGAATTTTTTGTCCCCTTTGTGCCATGCGCTCTAACTGATCAGCATCGGGATTTGATAAGGCAGCAATTGGAATCGGCGTGACATCGCTTGAATAGCTCATATTCCCGGTGTGTGGCATTCGGTGACTGTCTGTACCGATGGACCGAATCAACGCAGCGATCGCCCCTCTGCGCCCGGCTTCAATCGCGCCTGCTGATCGGAGACGAACAAAGTGTCCATAAGAGGAACCGTCTTGAGTCCGCTGCATTGCGTGCCCCACGTACGCGATCTTGCCCTCCAACGAACCCTCGTCAGCCGCCGTTAGCGCGGCTAGCGACTCAAATAAGACTACCTCGGCCTCAATGCCGCTAGGGTTGGTGGCGACGCTGTTGCCCAGCGAGGTAATCGCCAATTTCTGTGGAAACGGTGACACAACCGCCGCGGTTTCCTCGCCGCGACGCCAGCCCTCGATCATAAAGGGCTCTACACGGACATTCTCAAATCCAAAATCACTTAGAATTTTAACGGCCCAATCGCGCGCACGCGCCTCGGCTTCGCTACCCGCAAGTCTTGGACCCACCTCGGTCGTGAGGCTCTCAACAAGATTGTAAGCTTGAGTCCCGCTGAGCGCGTCATCGCGTAAAGCCTTAGAAATTTCGACATCTTTAGTCTCGAAAGTCACGTCTTGCGCCACCGCGATACCCGATGTGAGCGAGACCGATATTAGGAGCGCGGGTAAGAATAAGGACTGATTTTTCATAAATGAACTCCGACGTATGCCTCAAAACCATAACAAAATAATACTGTGAGAGGACCGATTCGCCGGAACTTTTATCAAACTTGTGCGCCTAAGTTTTACTTACAAGGAGAACAGCAAATGCAGCCCTTAAGACAGTTCGTGGCAGTCGTTTTCGCACTTTGGGTACTTGTCACATCACCCACCGTAGCAGCGGCCACACATATTGCAGCCAGTGGCGAGGGCGTCGTGTTCGTATCGCCAGACACAGCCTCGATCCGAGCGCAGGTCTCCGCGATCAACCAAAATGGGGCGATCGCACAAAAGCGCGTTTCACAGCGGATGGACACGATGCTCTCCGCATTGGACTCATTCTCAGTCGTCGAAGACAGTTTGGACACTAGCGCTCTGTCCTTACAACCCGAGTACCGATGGAACCGACAGACCGAACAGCAAGTATTTACGGGATACAGAGTGACGCGCACGCTGACCTTTAAAACGGACGATCTTGAGGCTGTTGGTGAGGTACTCACTGCGTTGACAGAAGCAGGTGCAACCGAGATTAGTCCACCTCAATTCGAGTCGTCAACGAGCGGGCAAGCGCAAGAATCGGCTTTAGAACACGCGGTCAAGTCGGCGACACGCAAACTCGATGTATTGGCACGGTCTGCAGGTCTGTCACTTCAAAGTATTGCATCCATCGCTGAGGTATCCGCAATCAGTCCGTCGTCGCCTGAGGCGCTGATGCGCACCGGCGTCTCGATGGACGACGCCCGCAACAACTTTGTCATCGGTAATTTGACTTTTAGAGCCGAGGTTCTTGTAAAAGGTGTCGCAAATTAGCTATTTAGCCTTGGACATGCAGTCCTTCACCTCTATTATCTATGCATTAAGGGTTTGAACCTAAAAGGAGCACAAACATGGCAGAACGACGTGTAGACGTGGCGCCCACGCGCTTTGGCGAAGAGACACTCGAAACCAACAAGGTTTTGAAAAATACGTACATGCTGCTCGGCCTCACATTGGCGTTCAGCGCTGTGACCGCGGGCGTTTCGATGGCCCTTAACCTTCCCCCTATGGCGGGACTAGGATTTACGTTAGTCGGTTTTGTATTGTTATTCGTGGTCAATCGAATGGCAGACAGTGCGAAGGGCTTGCCTGCTATTTTCGCCTTCGCCGGCGCAATGGGTGCAGGTTTGGGTCCGATGCTGAATCACTATATGGCGATGCCTGGCGGTCCGAGCCTGGTCATGCAGTCACTCGGCGGCACCGCGCTTATTTTCTTTGGTCTATCCGCCTACGCACTCCAGTCTAAGCGCGATTTCTCATTTATGGGTGGATTCCTGTTTGCTGGATTGCTGATTGCGATTGTTGCGATGTTGGCTAATTTGTTCCTACAAATACCCCTTTTGTCGGTGACCATCTCCGCTGTCGTTGTGATGATTATGTCTGGCTTGATACTGTTCGACACCAGTCGAATCATTCATGGCGGCGAAACGAACTACATTAGAGCGACGGTCGGACTGTACTTAAATATCTACAACTTGTTTGTGCACCTACTTAGCCTGCTTGGCGTGTTCGGTGGCGATGATTAATTCTGGTTTAGACGACGCAAACCCCGGCACGCCGGGGTTTTTTATTTTCGAATGAGCACACTCTCACTTCTCGTTAAAGATGCCCCGGTTAACACGCCGTCAGCCCTTCGTTTTGCGAAGGCGGCTCACGCCCAAGGTGTGGTCGTTGAAAAGGTGTTCTTCTTCGGGCAAGGCGTCCTTCACGCCTTAGACGAGCACGCAGCGGCGTGGAGAGCGCTCAAAGCATTCGCTGGCGTACGTCTGATATTGTGCAGTGCGTCCGCTGAGACGTTTACCCTTGCCCCAGACGACGATTTTGATGTGGAGGGGCTGGGCGAACTGATCGAAGCCGGTCTATCGAGTCACAAGGTCGTTAGTTTTGGCTAGCCCTACTCACTGGTTATTTATTATTACAAGTCCGCCCTATGAACACGGGCTGGCAAGCGACCCTGCGATCGACGCAGTGATGGCGGCAGGTGCATTCGGTCAGAGCGTCAGCCTGCTCTTTTTAGAAGACGGCCTAAGCTACCTCACACCGCTGAGCGAGGCTCCCAAAGGACAGACAGATTTGTCGAAGCTCTTAAAATCCTTACCGCTCTATGATGTTAACGACGTGTATTACGTTGAATCCGCCGCACAAAGTCTCCCACTGGAGACTGTTCTTGAGTGTCAGCCCATCTCAGTCCGCGCTGTGGGTGACCTGGTGACTGCAGCGACGCATGTGGTGACCTTCTAATGCGCGTTCATTTGGTCAATCAACGTGAGAAGCTAAGCGGCGCTATAATGCTCATGATGTCGTCAGACGTTGTGGTCCTCGTAGATACCCAATGCTGCCCAACGGATGCAGAAAGGCTGTCTCAACTCGGCTGTCAGGTCGTCCGTCTCTCACCTGAAGATAACGTCAGTGAAGCCGCATGGGCTAAAACAGCGGTTCCACTCATCAGTGAGCAGGAATGGGTGCGATATACTCTGTCGGCTACTGCCGTTGTGAGCTGGGGTTGATGTGAACACACTGTTGTCACCGACACTGCTGGATAAGCACGGGTTCGTAAAGGACCGCACCGCTTGGAACAAAGAGCTCGCTTTGATGTTGGCTGAAAGCGAGGGCATAGCAATGACTGAGGCACACTGGGAGATCATAGAACTGCTCAGGGCCTATTACGAAGAATTTGACGCCTCGCCGGCCAATCGGTCACTGGTGAAATACACAAAAATCAACCTAGGACCCCAAAAGGGAAACAGCATCTACCTCATGTCACTATTTCCTGGCTCCCCCACTCGGCTTGCGAGTCGGATTGCTGGGCTGCCCAAACCTAAAAACTGTTTGTAGATCAATGCTGCCTCACGACTATCAACCAGAGCATTACGAATCGTTATTAACACGCAAAGTGGTGCGCTATTTGCCCAGCTTTGAGGCGCTCGGGGCACCTCCTCCGAGTCTCTACCGGTCGCCGACGAGTGCGTTTCGTATGCGCGCAGAGTTTCGGGTGTGGCACGAGGGTGACGATCTCAACTTCGTCATGTTCGATCGCGAGAAGCGCAAAGAACCCGTCATCATAGAGACGTTTCCGTTTGCAAGCCTGTCGATACAAAAACGCTTGCCTGTCCTGCGTGATGCGCTCAAGAACGACGCCGAGCTGAGACACAAGCTGTTTCAAATCGAGCTTTTGTCAACCCTATCGGGCGATGTTCTGGTCACGCTCATATATCACCGAAAGCTGGGTGACGAATGGGCCGAGGCAGCGAAAGCCTTGTCCTCCAAACTTGCGCTACAGGTGGTGGGACGTTCACGGGGTCAGAAGGTTGTGCTCGATCGTGACTGGCTGACCGAGACGTTGACGGTACAGGGCAAGACCTTTCACTACAAACAGCCCGAACAAGCGTTTATTCAACCCAACGCGCGCGTTAACGAGTCGATGCTCACGTGGGCGTGTGAGCAAGCCCCCCCCTCAACACGCGATTTGTTAGAGCTTTACTGCGGTATCGGGAACTTCACCATTCCACTGTCGGAGAAGTTCAGATTCGTTCTTGCAACGGAGGTCTCCAAAGTGGCGACGCGCGCGGCCTCGGAAAACCTGAGCCTCAACGCCATTAACAATGTTGAGTTCGCTAGACTTGCGGCCGAAGAGGTCACCGAAGCACTGAGCGGAACCCGAGAGTTCAGACGACTCAAGGCGCTCAGCACCCCCATTGCTGACTACGATCTTGAGACCGTCCTGGTTGATCCCCCGAGGGCGGGTCTGGACAGTGCAACGCTGTCGCTTGTCGGTGAGTTCGATCAGATTCTATATATAAGTTGCAACCCACTGACTTTGCTTGATAATTTAAGTCAACTTACCGAGAGTCACGACATTATCTCTCTCGCTTTTTTCGATCAGTTTCCGTACACAGATCATCTCGAGTGCGGTGTCAATTTGAGACGTCGAGGTCACAATGAAGCCATTGAGTAACGTGCAAATCGAGTACGCGCTGAAAACGACCCACAGTCAGTGGCGACTCGAGGGAATATTTATACGAAGAGATCTTGAATTTAAAGGATTCATTGACGCCTGGGGTTTTATGAACAGCGTCGCCCTCCTCGCAGAGAAAGCGGACCATCACCCCAACTGGGAGAACGTCTATAATCGCGTTGTAATTCGCCTATCAACACATGATGCTCAAGGACTTACTGACAAAGATCTTCAGCTCGCCAGCGCCATTGATGAGCTTGCGAATGGGACCCAACGCTAGCGAGTAAGTCTGGGAGCGTTCTAACCTGGGTATAGCGCCACAAGACCCCTGTACAGCGACTCTGCAAAATCATCCTCAGCGACATCCATCACCGCCAGAAGGTCCGAGAGATGCTCGTTATCCTCCCGACCACCCCAAACTTTGACATAAGTGCCTTCTTTGTAGCCGTGATCTTGACGAAAGAAATTTAAAACATTCTTACCGACGTACATGCGATACAGCTGGTCGAAGGACAGTTCACTGGCATGCATTAAGCTGAGGAACGCGGGTGTAGAGAACGATTGCGTGGTTAGGCAGGCCTCCGCGAGACACTCTGTCGTCTCCAACAAGGAGCCACCAGGCTCACGCGCCTCTTCAGCAAGATCGGCTGAGATTTCGCGGGCTAATGTCTCAATGTCACTGCACTGCGCTAACAATGCACTCATTCCAAAGTGCCATATATCAACGACTTCAAGCTGAATTTGCTCAAGATCTGGATCAGCGTGTTTCCACCACTTGTAGCCGGCGTGGTCCATTAATTCCGCACATTCGATCCATGCAGCGCGGTACCACTCAAACCCTTGCTCTCTCCACTCAGGATGCACTTTCGTGTTCATTCGATCTTGAAGGTCGAGCATTGTTCGTACGGCAAATAACATCTCAAGGGGTCCTGTCAGTTTTGTTCGGGTGACGTTACCATGTCGCGCGAGTTTTTAGGCAGTAATTTAAGGAATCAAAGATGCCCAATAGTGAACGAATCAAGGCATTAAACATGCACCGTCCTCCGTTCATAGCACTACTTGACGGTCACGTTTGCGAGATCAATGATGCCGGTCTGAGTTGTACCTTCGAGTTCCACCCCGGCACCGACGTTTGTCACTCGGTGGACATTGTTCAAGGTGGATTTATTACCGTCATGCTCGACGCCGCGATGTCGCATGCTGTATTTGCGCACCTGGGCCCAGAGGGCGTGGTCGCCTTATCGAGTCTCGAGGTCACCACACGCTATCACGCGATCACTCGCGGCGGTCAGGGAGTGGTATTTGCACGTGGATGGATACGCCAAGCCACTTTTAAAACGGCCTTCTTGGAGTCAGAGCTTCTCGACGCGGACGGCGCGCTCCTCGCAACCGCACAAAGCGTTGCCAAGATTGTCCGTAAAAAAGACTGAGGTGCGGTTTAGGCGCCTCCCCCGTTCTACTGACTGATCTCCACCGTGCCCGAGGACGACAGCGACGACACATCGATCTCAACGGTACTTCCTGTGCTGGTTTGTGAGGCTTGAATCGACGTCACCTCGATCGTGAAATCCTTTGAAACAGGCTGTGGAGTCGGCGCGGGCGCAGGCGCGGGTGTCGTAGAACCACCGCCGCCGCCCCCACCGCCGCAACCGGCTAAAAACGCCAATAGAATAAAGCCTGCAGCACTGTGTAATGTCCGAGTTCGCTGTGACATGGCGTGATTCTCCTTAAAGCTCATAGCTTATGAGTATGCGAGTGCTGTCCGTGGTCAATACAATCGGCTCGGAAAACTCAAACGTAATGGAACCGTTGTCGGCGCTAAAGGCACTTTCGGCGACCCGCTCTGACGCCTCAGGGGCCCCATCTCCATTCACGTCGACAAACACTTTGACTTGGCCGACGTCACTCGACTCGTTGAGAGCGCCTGATGACGCAATCACCAAGGCGTCAATCTGTGCGTCTGCAGCAATATCCGACTGCGCCGTAAAACTCAGCACCACGCTGTCGCCATCACCGCCTTTGAAGTCGGTCGTCGACAGCTCTAGGTTAGCCACTGTAATCGTGGGTAGGGGCGGTGCCTCTGTTAACGCAGACCCCGTCAACTGTTCGCTGGCGCTTGCAAACCCCGATCGACTGGTACTCACTGTCACAGTGGCACTTTGCCCAAGCGTCAGTCCCTCGACCACTACCAGTCCAGAGCCACTGATAGTCGCGGCACCCACCGTCGCCGTCACAGCCCAAGTATAGTCAGCACTGTAGTTATTCACCTGAACCGTAAAGCCATCAACCGTCGATACCGGCTCACCAAAGACCGGCGCTAACGCAGCGCCCGTCGCAGCTGAACCTGTCACCTCGCTAGCGCCACTTGCGAAACCCGCTCGTGTCGTTGATACCGTTACCGTGGCGCTTTGTTCTGGAGCCAGCCCCGTCACGGTCACCAATCCAGTCTCGCTGATGTCTGCGACACCGGCAGTTGACGATGCGTTCCAGGTAAAGCTGGCATTGTAGTTACTCACCTGTGCGGTAAAGCCGTCAGTAGTGGAGGCGGACTGACCAAACACAGGTGTCAGAGCAGCACCAACAGTCGCTGATCCATTCGCCTCGGCAGCACCGTCGCCATACCCTGACCGTATGGTCGTCACGGTCACGGTCGAGCCTTGCCCCGGCGCGAGCCCCGATACAGTGACTAATCCGTTCTCGCTAATGTTGACCGATCCCGCGCTTGCGGATACACCCCACGTGAAGTCACCGTCATAGTTATTCACCTGAACTGTAAAACCATCAGCAGTCGATGACGGCGCATCGAAGCTGGGCGTCAATGCGTCCGCGACAGACGCAGAGCCGGTCACATCGGCACTGCCATCATCAACACCGGCACGTGTCGTTGTCACAGTGACCGTGGCACTTTGTCCTGGCGTCAAACCAGTCAGGGTGACCAGTCCGGCGTTATTGATACTGGCTGATCCCGCTGTGGACGTGACACCCCATGAGTAATTGTCATCGTAGTTATCCACCTGAACGGCAAAGCCATCACTGCTGGACACAGGCGCTCCAAAACTGGGTGTCAGACTCGTGTCAGTGCTCCCAGCGGGCGTTGCAGGTTCAAAACTCACGCTTTCGCCTGGCCACCCCTCGGCGACAGGCGTGACCGTGCAGGCGTATTCCTCGCCGTTAACCAAGCCACCGATTGTAATTGGAGATTGCGTGGCGGACGCCGTCCCCTCGGACTGCGGCGATCGCGAGACGACAGTGATGCCCCACGCTTCGAGCTGGCCACTGTCCTCAGTTTGAAAATCAGACACGGCAAGTGTCCACGTACCCAGGGTACTTTCGCCTTCAAATGCGGACAAAGACTCAGATGGTGCCGCCGTCGTCGGGTAGGTTTCGACCACATTGTCCTCGCCATCGTTAGGCAGGCTGTCGTCTTTCAACCGCACTGTGGTACCGGCGGGCGACGTAAGATCGATAATCACATCCCCTCGCCAAGTGTGCGTAATGTTCACCGGGACCCTGAGACCGTCGGACTCGATAGTAAAGTCCTCAGTCACCTCCAGCTCACTGGTAATCGGCAAGTTCTCGTCAAACGGTAGTGCTACTGCGTCAAGGCTGAAGGGTGTCTCAGTCACAGTGGAGGCTGTTGCACAATAGGCCTCAAAATTATCTGCCACGACCGTGCCACCGACACCGGGCGCAAACACTAAGGTCAACTGACTATCCCCTGCATCAATTCGCTCTGCCGTGGGCGTTGACGGCACAGCACGATCGGTATCGAGCTCAAAAACGCCATCGGACACATCGTAAAATATATTGTCAGCCCCTCGAAGCATCAGTCTCGCTGTTGTCGACTGAATACCGCTCGGAAAGGACACAGTCGCTATACCGGTATTGTCGACTGAGCCAATGAGCTGATCGAACGAGACGCCAGCGTTTGTGGACAAGTAAACATCAATCGTCGACGCACTGACCGGTGCTTGTTCTGTAAACGCGCTGTCCCAACGAATCGTTCGTGACCCACCCACGCGCTCTCCCCCGTTGGGTGAAACCACAACAAAGGGGCCTGAATTCCCGTCAACGGTCACCACAATATCGTCGGACTGCACGCCGCCCACACCGTCTTTGACCGTTAAACGCATGTTCATGTCTCGACCGATTTGGGGAATTCTCTCGCTGAGCGAGGTGCTACCGCTCACGACGGTTGAGAGCGCAGGAAGGTACCGGGTGCCGCCTGACGCTGCGGGAAGCATTCGGAAGAGCGGAATCCGACCGTCGTCGGGATCGGTCAGTGCCGCCTGAGGGCCAAGATCACGCTGCTCCCAGCTGTACTGCAGCGCCATCTGCTGCGCATCGGTTGCAGACCCCGACACCACCAGGGGCGTTTGCTTGGGTACCACGTAATCCGCACCGCCATTCACCTCTGGGACGGTATTACCAATATCACTTTCGATGCCACAGGCCGAACCAAATCCCTCGGTGGTGTAAGTAATAATTTGCTCAAAAGACTGGTGATGAAACAGCGCATCAACCGCGCTCGCAATGTTGTCAGCACCGCATAAACCGGCGTAACTCATAATAGAAGAGCCGCTGCCAGGCTCGTAAGCACTATCGTCCCCTCGCTGCTGCGGTCCGCAACCGCCACCGGAACCATTCCAGGTGTGATCAGCTGCAAACTGGTGACCGAGCTCATGCGCCACGTAATCGACGTCAAAAAAGTCACCCTCAGGCCGACCGGATCCCGTCACGCCTTGCGCCTTAAACCCGGCTCGACACACCGCACCTAAACTCGCAAGTCCACCGGCACCGGTACTCAGCGTGTGTCCTACATCGTAGTTTTCCGCACCAATACGGGCATCAATTTCCACCTGCGACTCATCAATCAGTACGGAGGCATCATCATTGCCACTAAATGGGTCGGTCAGCGTATCGGTAAACACGATGAGATCGTTGTTGTCGACCAGCTCAAGGCTAATTCCCAGTTCGGACTCAAAAATGCCATCAACCCGATTCATCGTGGCTACTACAGCAGAAAGTACTCCTTCGGCGGTTCCACCGTGATAAACGCCGTATTCACCGGTGGTGGCCACTGCTGTCCTGAAGGTCTTGATCGCGCCACTGGTGCTCTTCGCTCTGAGCCCCTGCGTAGGCTTTGGCGACAACGACTGCCATCCCGACGCAGAGTTGCGGGTATCGAGTTCGCAAAACGGTTCACGCTTAGACCCCAGCGACGTCCCGTACTTATAACTACGGGATACTTCCGGATCCCGGTCATCCGCAGGATCTATTAGCCAACGCTTGTTCGGACCCAGAATCTGAGCGCTCAGACCTTTATCGGTAATCTCCATTCGAATGGTCACTGACGGGTCATCCAAAGAAACACCCTCATAGGCCTTAATCGAGGGATACCTTGCGGCGAGCCCCGGCGGCATCACAGATGAAGCTCTCAGATTAAACCGTTCTTCAGTCCCATCTGGCGCAGGCAAGGCGATACTGAACGAGGAGGTACTGCTGGCAGCAGCGACCTGCGACTTCAGCCGACGAAGATCAATGCGTACCAGACGTGACGATCCTTTAGCCAACGCGTGTTTATTACTGACTACACTTTGCCCGTGACTTGCCTCGACCTCGAGCCCCAACCAGAAGCCAGCAATCAAGCGATCGGCAGCGCTGGCGAAGGGTGCAATACCGGTGAACACGGTCGCACAAAAGATGGCAAAAAATCGAACATGCGTAATGCGCATAAAAACTCCGAGCAATTCCATAAACTGATTACACGGCAATATCACATCTATTTCCCGACAAGTGAAGTGCTGATCCGACGCTCCCAATGTAGGGCTGAATCACTCGAAAGACGGATAAGCGGCGTTTTTGCGTATACTGAGACTCACAAACACAACAAGGATCTCCTGATGAAACTCGTACTCGTGTTCGCTCTCAGTCTTTTGGTAACGGGTTGTGCAGGCGGCCGATCGCTCGTGGACGCGCCCATTATCGATCGCAAAGGCGTCGATATGAACCAGTACTACGCCGATAAAGCAGAATGCGAGGCGTATGCGACCGAAGTCAATACGGGCGAAAAAGTGACCCGAGGCGTCATTGGAGGTGCAGTGGTCGGCGGCGCCATTGGCGCGATTGTCAACCGCGGCTCTAATTCAGCCGAGCGCGGTGCAGGAGTTGGCGCAGTGACAGGGGGCGTGCGAGGGACTCAAGAAGGAATCCAAGAGCAAGAGAGGGTCGTCAAACAGTGCCTGCGCGGGCGAGGCTACCGGGTACTCAACTGACACCGACGATCAGCGAGTAAGCCGGTAGCTCAACAATCCATTCATACGCTTACTCGTAACTCTCCGAAAGCGCTTGGTATATCGCAATTTTAACGTCTGCACGAAACGGCCAGGGGCTTTGCATTAGCTGAATCATGCTGACAACGACCAGCTCTTCAACCGGATCGACCCAGAAAATAGTGCCGGCCGCACCGCCCCAGTTGTACTCACCGTCGCTGCCCAAGACGCCAATGGCGGCAGAGTCAGTGACCACCCCAAGACCCAAACCAAAGCCAAATCCAGGTCGCCCAATGTCTGCCGTTGGCGTCTGTCCCCAAGCCGCATGCATCGACGCTTCAGAGAGGTGATTCCTCGTCATAAACTTGACTGTTTTCGGTCCCAGAATACGAACCCCATCCAGCTCACCTCCACGCCGTAACATTTCGGCGAACCGCGCATAATCCATCGCTGTTGAGACAAGACCTGCCCCACCGGCAAAAAGAGTCACGTCAAAGTAGTCTGATAATGCAACCCCCTTTCGGTAGCCGTAAGGCGCTGGTGCATAATCTGAGTTCACCAAAGCCCCCGTTTTTGGGTTTATGAAATGATTCTGCGCGAACCGATCGCGCTCGCTCTCGGGCACTTCGAAGAAGGTGTCATTCATTTCAAGCGGCGCCAGAATGTGCTCTTGGATGTACTTATCAAGTCGCTGACCCGAAATGCGCTCGACGATCAACCCGGTCACGTCCACCGCTACCGAGTAGTGGTAACGTTCGCCCGGCTGGGACCTGAGGGGCAGCTTGGCCAGCTTTGCCACAAATTCATCAAGGTTAGTTGCTGAAGACAGATCTGCCTGAATGTACATCTGATCGACCAAATCGACGCGCGCATTAAACCCATACGACATGCCCGCTGTGTGCATGAGTAACTGATGCATTGTCATGACCTGCGTCACAGGCTCAAACTGACCGTCGTCGTTCAGCACTTTAAGATCTTTAAGCTCAGGCACAAACTTAGTCACAGGGTCTGAGAGCTGGAATTTCCCTTGCTCGTACAACTGCATTGCAGCCACCGACGTCACAGGCTTGGTCATTGAATAAATTCGAAACAAGTCATCGACTTCCATAGCCGATTCATTATCCGAGCCGCGCTTGCCTGTCGCTTCGTAGTGAACGACCTGGCCGTTACGCAAGACGAGGTTGACGATTCCCGAGACCCGACCCTCTTGGACGTATTTTTCTGATAACGCCGACAGTCGCTCAAGGCGCTCACTGGACAAACCTTGCGTCTCAGGAGACGAGGCCGAGAACCCCCCAGACAGGGCAGTCGGTGATACAGCGATGACCATAGTCAGCGCAATAAGCTGGACAAACTTCTTATGCATTTTTATGTGCTCTTTTTTATATTAATTTATAGATCATGAGTGACGTGCAAACCCGCGGTGGCGTGCCAACATAGCACAAGTGGGGCATTGGTTAAGCCAATCGAAAGCTCTGTGACCAAGTCAGATAGTACTTTGGCGACTAAGGTCGTTCTGCTCGATTCTCAGTAATATCCAAACAGTGAGTTCGATGCCACTTGAAGGCACTCTGCCGCGTATCAACGCCTTCGCAGAAAGTCACTAAAGCGCAAGAAAGTGGTGCAATGGATCTGATGGCTCGAGCAACAGAAATCCCCTAACAATCAATTAATAACTGATCCCCACGGCCTGATAAAGGAACGATCGTTCTCTCAAAGAGGTGAAGTGATCGTCACAACGCTCTCTCGCGAAGGCCAGCTGAGTCAACGTCTGAGTCCACCAGAAGCGACCGATGTACTTTGCGCGCATTTATCGGTGGAAACGTGGTGGTATCTACGTGATCGGCGAGGCTGGAGCCAGACTCGGTATGTGGAAGCGATGCAACAGACTTTAAAAGCGATGCTGCTCGCGTAAACAGAGGCAGTTTCTATGACACGTGGTTTTTAGCCAAGATTTCATCCCATCCACCTAATCTCACGAGCCCAGAGGTCGGCCAATAGGTTTTAGGGGAAATTGGTCCCCGGGGCCGGACTTGAACCGGCACGCTCGCAATGAGCGGGGGATTTTAAGTCCCCTGTGTCTACCAATTTCACCACCCGGGGGCGAATTTGAGCGCGCGATAATAGCACGTCAACTGACAGACGCACGCCAAACTAACAGTGTTAAGGTAGACTTTTATAAAAATAATCAATGAGAGGCAAAGTCAGTGTCATCGCAGCGCGGCGAGTTTGGTTCACGGTTCGGATTTATCATGGCTGCAGCAGGGTCTGCGGTCGGGCTAGGCAATATTTGGGGATTCCCGACGCAGGCTGCCAGTAATGGTGGTGCAGCGTTCGTCGTGGTCTATTTATTGTTGGCATTTTTACTCGCCTACCCTGTCCTCATGGCAGAACTTACTTTGGGTCGCCATGCACACGGGAATATGATTACCGCGCTCGCAAAAGTATCGAGAAATGGGACTCAGCGGGGGCTGGGAACGCTTGTCGGTATTGTGGGAATTTTTACCGCAAGCCTCATACTCAGTTTTTATGCCATCGTCTCTGGGTGGATGATTGGTTTCGGACTGGCGTACCCACTTAACGCCCTGGGCGCTACTGACGCATCAACGTGGCTTTCTGAGTTTAGTTTTAATCGTAACTTGCTGTTAATGCTGGTCTTTATGGTCCTTACCATGACCGTTGTGGCGGGGGGCGTCGAGAAAGGGATTGAACGCTGGTCAAAGCGGTTAATGCCCGCCCTAATCGTCACATTGGTCGCACTCGCTTTGTACGTCCTGACACTGGACGGTGCGGCGGAAGGATTAGCGGTCTATCTGGTCCCTGACCTGTCAAAAATTTGGTCGACAGACTTAATATTTAATGCCATGGGAGCCGCCTTCTTTTCTCTGTCGCTAGGCGTCGGAACAATGCTTATTTACGGGTCTTATATTTCTGACGAAGAGCACCTACCAACCCTTGGTGCGCAGGTTGCACTGGTGGATGTGGGTATCGCTGTTTTGGCTGGATTCTTGATTCTGCCTGCAATGTACGTTGCGGCTGACCGCGGCGTGATGATCTTTAATGAAGCTGGCGGGCTACTCTCCGAAGACACATTAATCTTTGTTGTCTTGCCTGCACTTTTTGACTCAATGAACGAGACAGGCACGGTGCTGGCCCTCGCCTTCTTTGGATTAATGAGCATCGCCGCGCTCACCTCCTCCATCTCGATGTTGGAGGTTCCAGTGTCCTTTTTAGTTGAGCGTTTCCAATGGGGGCGTCTTCAGGCTGCTTTGGTCGCAACGGTTATCATCAGCGCCATGAGCACGGCGATTGTGGCTAATTTCGACCTCTTATTCGGGCTCGTGATCACGGTCAGTACGCGCTACTCGCAGCCGTTACTCGGTCTTGCGCTGTGCCTCTACGCAGGATGGGTATGGCGTCGCGATTTGTTGCTCAAAGAGCTGGCAAAGAACGAGCCTGTGATTGAGCCCACGCTCTTTATGAAATGGTGGCCATGGTACGTACGTTTCGTCTGCCCTACGATCGTTGTGGTCATACTGGTCCGCACCATAGCCTGAGCCATGGTTAATGAGGAGTCCGCATAATCTTAGAGAGCTCTTCTCCACGCCCCTCTAAGGCCGCTTGCAGCGCCTTTTCCATAAGGTAACGCGCCTGCGCCGTGTACGCGTAAATGCAGGAGTGCACCGCCGCCTCGTGCCAGTTCTCAACGCTACAAGCTGTGGAGTAGTTTTCGAACTCACTGAGTGTTTTGATCAGGTCCGTAATATGCTTCGGACATTCACAGTCGAGAAGACTCTTGAGCTTGCTGGCAGCCATAAGCGTGCTGTTGTCGTAAATTCGTGGCTTCGTCTGCATGAGTTCACCGAGGTTAATTTCACCTTGCTTGGCCTCGTGGTCAATCGCGACGCGACCCAATTCAAACGCAAGGCGGGCAGACTCGGGTGGGTACTCCAGCGCCGTCATACCTCGCCCTTCGATCTCCTCGATCCAGCGTTGATTGCACAGTTGGTAAAGCACCAGGGTACGCTTGGCGCCTAACCGTGTGGCAAGCGTGTCCATTGCGTTGATGTTTGTCATGGAGACTGACGGACAGTGAACAACGAGCATGTCTGCCTGTTCATCCACATCGAGCGCATCAACCGCATTGGCGAGTGGCATTCGGGACAAAAACGCACTGATGCCCGACAAACAACCTTGGTGGCCGTCCAGCCACTGGCAGAGTTCGGCACCAACAAATACGACGCGCGACTTTGGCGTGGGAATCGCTTTCGCCATCCGGCTGCCTCTGTTGCTGACGAGCAGTTCCAGTGTCTTACGATCAGACGACGCGATTTCGCCAATGCGGACGCCGTCGCCCACTAGCGCTGTAATGAGCTGGAGATGTTCAAGGTCCGATTGCGTAAAGAGTCGGCGACCCGAGGCAGACTTGTAGCTCGCACCCAGTCCATACCGACGCTCCCACACCCTCAGGGTGTCCGGCTTCAATCCGGTAAGTCTCGCTACCGTGCCGATGCCGTATAAGGGCCTGGGCTCTAAAGAGTGTGGTGCCTGAGCAATTGCGTTCATGATTTACCTCATTTTTTTGTTCGGTAATTGTCGTGATTTACGGGATATTTTCGGCTTTAGATCAATCGATTTATTTTTTGTCCATTAATTGTTCAGGTAACAGCTGGACATTGTCCAGTTTTCGCTGTCCAGCTTCTCTAATGCCCCGTATAGATGTCAGCTTGGTATAGCGGGTGAGTCATTATGAGCGACAATACAGACGATAAAGACATCGAACTCATGTTCGCAGAAGCGCGTCGATACGACTTATTGACCGCAGAACAAGAGCAGTCGATAGATGCCGCGAAGTGGCGGTCGGTTCGGGCGATCTTCGAGCTTATCGCAGCCGACACGGAGCTCAGTGCCTACATGGCGCAGTTCTGTGACCAGTGCCTGTGCAATCCGCCACAAATACAGCGATTCCCAAACCGAGACCTGCATTTTGTGTTGCGAAGAGAGCTGGCCGCTTTGTTCAAGGACGGTTCACACGCAGCCGCCTCCAAAGCAGCAGCACAAAAGCTTACAACACTTAAAACAGCGAAGGCGCGCCAAGCCTGCATCGAAGCCCTTGAGCTACCTGCGAGTTTGTCGATTGGTATTGCCGTTGCCGTTCTGCGTCGCTCTGGTGGACAATTTGCAGACACTGTCGCCGATTCGATCGGGCACTGGCAGCGGCATTGGACCGCCCCTCCGCCCTCGTTTGCACTCGAGCACGAAACGCTTGCTGCGTTAAAAAAACAGCTTAGACACTACACCGAAGCCCGAGATCGCTTAGTAATGCACAATCTGAGATTGGTTTACTCGATCGCAGCCCGGTACAAAGGACGCGGCGTTGGTTATCTCGATTTGGTGCAAGAAGGGACTCTGGGTCTGATCCGAGCCGCCGAAAAGTTTGAGTATGAAAAGGGATTCCGCTTCAGCACTTACTGCTTTAACTGGATTACGCAAGCAGTTCGGCGCTACGTAGGCGATGCCGGTAACCTGATCCGCTTTCCGACTCACGTCCAGGAGCAAATCGGGCGGCTCTACAAGGAGCGGTTCGCCGAGCAAGCCCGCACAGGTATGGATGGTGATACTGAAACGCTTGCGGCAGCGGCGGGCATGGACACTGAAAAGGCGCGCGAGTTATTACAACTGCGTAATCTCGCGGTGTCGCTTGACGCACCCAAGTACGATGACGATGAAGAATCCATGATGGACTCTCTCATCGGGGACACCTTCGGGGGCGCCGCTGATGGGGCTGAACAGCGGTCTCTGGGCAACTTCTTAGACCATGCTATTGGGCGTCTTGAAGCCAACGAGCGGCAAGTCATCACGGCGCGTTGGGGACTTAAAGAAGCGTCGCCACTGACACGTGCCGAAATCGCAGACAAATTGGGTGTCAGTCGCGAGTGGGTCAGACAGCTCGAGCGCTCTGCACTCAAGAAGCTGAAGGGCCAAAGTGACGTACAACACGCATTCGAAGACTACCGGCAGAGCAGTAACTGGTAGACTACGTTTCCAGTGCGGTAATCGCGGCCTCGATCGTTGGACAGGTGAACGCAAAGCCTGTGTTAGTAAGCACCGTAGGTACAACGTGCTGACCGGTGAGCAAGAGCTCGTCGGCCATTTCTCCTAGCAGAAGCCGCATTAAACCTGCTGGGATCCCCATTTCAATAAAGCACCGCTTCTGAGCCGAAACGGCGTCTGAGAAGGATTTATGTGAGATCGCTTGCGGTGAGGTCATGTTGACGGGGCCTGAAATACTGTCGGTGTCCATGCAATGCAATATCGCGTTGACCATGTCCTCTAAATGGATCCAGCTCAGCCAGTGATTGCCACGCCCCATCCAGCTCGCCACACCAAACTTAAATGACTTTGTCATCTGTGGGTACGCGCCAACGTGCTTATCCAGCACAACACCCGTTCGTAGCAGTACGCAGCGCGTTCCCTGCTGGTCTAACAGGCGAGCACTTTGCTCCCAGTCAACACACAGATTCGCTCCAAAACCTACCCCCGATGGCGCCTGCTCGCTAAACTGCTCTGACTCGCTAGCCCCGTAGTAACCAATGGCACTGCCGCTGAGGAAAACCTTGGGGGCGCCCATTTTTGTTAGATGAGACACCAAGGTCTCTGTTAGTCCGACACGACTGGCTCTTATTTTTTGTTTGTAACGCTCAGTCCAACGCTTTTCAGCAAGGCCCTCGCCTGCCAAATTGACCACCACGTCAGCGACCCTCTCCAGCTGATCAATGTCCGTTATGTAGGTCACTGAGTGTTCATTGGTTAGTGACTGACGCGTCAATACTGTGACCTCATCACCTCGCATTACGAGACGTTTGACCAAAGAGCGTCCAATTAAGCCGGTACCACCGGTAACAAATACATGCATCACAGAACTATCCTTGCGGCTTCTCGCCAACCGATCACCCAGAGTAAGCGTATACGTCCCATGAGGAAAACGGTTGAATCTTTATCGACATGGCTTCGGCGTATTGAGCGCTGGACCGTACTGACCGGTGCCGGGATTAGTGCCGACTCGGGCATTCCTACTTACCGCGATCAAGACGGCAAGTGGCTTCGCGTCGATCCAATACAGCACAAGGAATTCATTGAGTCGGATCAGAAGCGCAAACGCTACTGGGCCCGTTCAATGGTGGGATGGCCAGGTGTCGAGAGGGCTATGCCAAACGCGCACCATACGGCACTTGCAACGCTTGAGCGTATCGGAAAGGTCAGTACCTTGATCACACAAAATGTTGACCGACTTCATCAAAAGGCAGGGTCACAGCGGGTCATCGATCTGCACGGTCGCTTAGACCGCGTGGTTTGCCTTCGCTGTGGACAACATGAAACACGTACTGCACTGCAAGCGCGTCTACTTGCCACAAATCCCTTCGTCGCTAATTACAGTCAGATTGCTAAACCCGATGGCGACGCTGACGTCCCAGACCATTTCGTCGCGCAAACACAGGAACCCGTCTGCACGTCCTGTGGCGGGGTCCTCATGCCAGATGTGGTCTTCTTTGGCGGGACCGTACCCAAACCCCGAGTCGACGCCTGTGTCGACGCCCTTAACAATTCAACAGGTTTACTGGTCGTTGGGAGCTCACTACAGGTGTACTCCGGCTTCCGCTTTTGCCGTATGGCCGAGAAACTACGTATGCCCATTATCATCGTCAATGAGGGCGATACGCGGGCTGACGACATAGCCACACTTAAAGTCAGTGACGCAGGTCTGAGTCGTTTGGTCTCTGCCGTCGATCAGATCACCCCCAATCAGGAGCGAAAATCCGCGTGAGCACAACGCTTGTATTGTTCAGACAAGACCTCAGACTTCATGACCACCCCGCATTGATTGCCGCGGCAAGTCGCGGGCGCGTCGTGCCCGTGTTTATCTACGATGAAGAACAAGCCGGAGACTGGCACTTGGGAGGAGCCAGTCAGTGGTGGTTACACGAGAGTTTGAAGTCGCTTGAGTCCTCGATTAGCGCGCTTTCGGGGAGGCTTATTCTGCGACGCGGCGACACAATCTCGGTGCTTCGGTCGCTTCAGCAAGAGTCGGGCGCTGACGCAATCTACTTTTCGCGGCAATACCAACCGTGGTCGGCACCACTCGAGACGTTAATCAACAACGAATTTCATGACCTGAATGTTTCGATTAAGCGTTTTCCTGGCACCTTGCTTCACGAGCCAGGCTCGGTACTGACCGGATCAGGCACTGCCTTCAAGGTCTTCACACCGTTTTGGCGCGCGGCAAACAAACAGTCAGTTGCGTTGCCTTTGGGCCGACCCGACGTCGATTGGCATAGTCATCCACTCGCCAGTGATGATCTTGCTGACTGGCAATTACAGCCCGACACCCAGCGCGGTGTACCCAACTGGGCGGAGGGCTGGCAAGATCTATGGAAACCCGGCGAAGAAGGTGCCCATCTCGCGCTGACAGACTTTTTAGAAGCACCTGTTGCGCATTACGCCGAAGGCCGAGACGTACCGGCCAAGCGCTACACCTCGCGACTCTCACCGCACCTCAAGTTTGGTGAAATATCACCGCGTCAAATCTGGTCTGCAGCACAGCAACGTAAGCTGTCGGCCCCCCAATGGAGCGCGCCCATTGACAAGTTTCTCGCCGAAGTGGGTTGGCGAGAATTTTGCTATCAACTCCTCGACTTATTCAATGACATGCCCGCGAAGCCCTTTAAACAACAGTTTGCTGGGTTTCCTTGGGGCAATAACCGAGAGCACCTGTCTGCATGGCAGCGCGGGCAAACGGGCTATCCAATCGTTGACGCGGGAATGCGCGAACTCCAGCACACAGGCTTTATGCACAATCGCGTTCGTATGATCGTCGCGTCCTTCCTCACCAAGCATTTGTTAGTGCATTGGATCGAAGGTGAGCGCTGGTTCTGGGACTGCCTACTGGATGCAGACATTGCATCAAATGCCTGCAGTTGGCAGTGGGTCGCGGGGTCCGGAGCAGACGCATCGCCCTACTTCCGTATTTTCAATCCGATAGCACAGGGGCAAAAATTTGATTCAGAAGGCGAGTACGTCAAGCAGTGGTGTCCTGAACTTTCGAAACTGCCCAAAAAGTACATACACGAGCCGTGGGAGGCACCTCAGATGACACTGGTAAGCGCCGACCTAGAGCTGGGGACCGACTACCCCTTGCCCATTGTCGATCACAAAACGGCGCGCCTCGGGGCGCTGGATGCTTACGCCGTCATTAAACAAGCCAGTTAATCGTCGTCGATAATGGCGACGGCGCGCGTCCAACCCGCGGAACCGCCACGGACTTTATGCGGGAAGCAACTGACTGTGAATCCCGCGTCCGGAAGTGCTTCTAGGTTGTGCATTTTCTCCAAGTGACAGTAACCGATATCGCGACCAGCTTTGTGTCCTTCCCAGATGATGCTAGCGTCGTTGTCCTTCGCATAACGTTCAGCGGTATAGGAGAAAGGGGCGTCCCAACTCCACGCGTCTGTTCCGGTCACGCGAACACCTCGTTCCAGTAGATACATAGTAGCTTCGTAACCCATTCCTGCACCGGCTTGGACGTAGTCTTCGCTGCCGTAGCGTTTTCCGGCAGACGTATTGACCAGCACAATGGTGAGTGGCTCCAGTGTCACCCCAATGCGCGCTAACTCTGCTTCAACGTCGCGGGCAGTCAAGACATAACCATCGGGGCGGTCCCGAAAATCAAGTTTTACGCCCGGCTGAAAACACCACTCCAGAGGCACTTCGTCAATGGTGATTGCACGCTCTGCGCCATCGAGCTTGTCATTCATTGTGCTGTGGTAGTGATACGGCGCGTCTAAATGCGTGCCGTTGTGCGTGCACAATTGAACCATTTCGACAGCCCATCCCTCGCCATCAGGCAACTCGCTTTTATCCAACCCGGGGAAGAATTCCGCCATTTGTTCTGCACCCGTATCATGCCGAATGTAGTCAATATTGGGACGCATCGGCGGTGGGTCGCTGACCACGTCATTTTCCAAATAAATCGATAGATCAATAAATCGTCGCATCGCTACTACCCCGTTAATCTGCTTGTCTCTTTATGTAACACCTGTGCTCCAAAACCCTCAACACGAAAGCCCGACAGACTGAGTCTTACCGGCACTCCATCAACAAACAGTAACGGTTGACCCGTAACTTCTTAGCCCGACCAGAGCCGAATAGACACTACCCGCACTACCCGCACTACCCGTACTCATCGTTACTCGTCGTTGGTGGTCATCCGCGCAATCGTTGCGGTAGTCGAGTGTCCTTCGACAAAGTCCAGAATGACAACCTTGCCACCCTGGGCGATAACGTGTTCGTGTCCTGCAATTTGACTCACTTCGTAGTCCCCCCCTTTGACCAAAGCGTCGGGGGTAACCGCGTTTATAAGTCGAGCTGGCGTGTCCTCCGAGAACGGCACAACGTAGTTCACTGAACGCAACCCTGCGAGCACTGACATGCGCGCGTCTAGGTTGTTCACTGGGCGACCGTCGCCCTTGAGTCGAGACACCGACGCATCACTATTGACCGCAACAATGAGGACATCACCGATCGTTGCAGCCTCGGAAAGGTAGGACACGTGCCCCGGGTGAAGAATGTCAAAACAACCGTTAGTCAGCACAATGCGGTGACCCGCAGCCCTTAACTGTGCAACCGCGGAGAGCAGCTCCACTTCGGTAACCACGCCCTCGTCAACGAGAAGTGAACTGTCAAAAAGTGACTCCGCCTGAAGCGCATCTGCAAGCTCAGAACGCGTCACAGCGGCAGTACCCACCTTTCCCACCACCAGTCCTGCAGCCACGTTAGCGAGGCGCGTCGCAGTTTCGAGCGGCTCATGACTGGCCATTCCCGCAGCGATCGCCGCAATTACAGTATCGCCAGCACCTGTTACATCAAACACCTCTCGTGCCAATGCGGGTAAGTGAAGGGGTTCACCCTCTTTGGTTTGAAGTGTCATTCCTCGCTCGCTTCGAGTCACTAAGACTGCGTCGAAGTCATGTGTTGCGCACAAACTTCTTGCTCTTGAGCTAATCAGGTCGTCGTCCTGAAAACACGCGCCGACAACGGCCTCAAACTCAGACAGGTTAGGCGTAATAACGCTTGCCCCCCGATAGCGTTCAAAGTCAGAGCCCTTGGGGTCCACCAGCACCGGAACGCCCTGACGCTTGCACGCGTCAATGAGCGAACCCACTTGATTCAATGTTCCTTTGGCATAGTCGCTGAGTAGCACCACGTCGTGCTCAGCAATAAGATTCGTCGAGTACTGAAGAAAGGAGCTGTCCACGTAGTCCGAAAATGACCCCTCAAAATCCAGTCGGATCAACTGCTGGCTACGACTCATGACACGCAGTTTGACGATGGTCTCTGCGGCGCAGGGCATTACCGACCAACGGACACCTTTTTCTTCCACAGCCGCTCTTAACACAGCAGCATGCGCGTCATCTCCCACCAGTCCTGACAGAGTCGTTGCAACACCCAGGGCAGCCAAGTTGACTGCAACGTTGCCTGCACCTCCGGGTCTATCGTCAACGTCAGAGACCTTTACGACCGGTACAGGGGCTTCGGGGCTGATACGCGTCGCTTGACCGTGCCAAAAACGGTCGAGCATGACATCGCCGATGACCAACACCTTGGCATTACTAAAACTCGGAACGTTAGTCATCAAGAGCCTCCTCACTGCTAATTGCCGACTCCATGCGATTGGATTCCGATGGCATCACCTCTCGCAGCGCGTCTAAGACCTCCACGGGACGAATACCTCCCATGCAGTCGAAACGTCCGCCACAGGTGGGCCGGCGCTTACAGGGAGAACAGGGCAGCGCATGATAAATCACTCGCACGTTATCACGGCCTGTCTGAGTGTAGGGGCAAGTTGATCCAAACAAGGCAACCGTCGGCACGCCAGCGGCTATACCCATGTGTGTCAGGCCCGTATCAACTCCAATCACCGCATCAGCCCCCTGAATTAATGCTGCACTAACGCCCAGTGGGTGAACGCCCACCCAGTTTTCAACTTTTAAATCATCCAGCATCGCTTGAGCTTCCTCTCGGTCCGCAGGCCCTCCCAAGCAGGCGACTTTCCGCCCTTGGGCCGCTAACGCTGAAATCAGTTCCTGCCAGTGTTCGCGTGTCCAGTGCTTCTGTGGCCGCGTGGTAAATGGAGCCACAACAAGGTAGCGCTCAGTGCCCATTATCACGCCCGCTCGCTCAACGTCCGAAGAAAGAAGGTGCAGGGAAAGATCAAAGTCGCGAGTGTCCCATGCAAGATCTTCGGCTAAGCCAAGGTACTCCGAGCTGATTCGGTTAGTAATACTCTTTTGCAGCCGCCGCGTAAGGAACAGTCGATTGGGTTCTTTTGACTTGAAACCCACACGCTCGACGCCACCCGATAGCCAAGCCAAAAACGCACTTTTAAGCAGTCCCTGAGCATCGATCACCAAGTCGTATTTTTTCGCTCTGAGTTGCGCTCTAAATAAGAGCACGGCTTTTGCCAGGGCAATGAGGCGCTTATCTCGCCAAAGATCAACCCATTCTTGGCGTGGCCACAAAATAACAGTATTGATTTCAGGCCTACCCGCTAAGAGCGGTCGTGTCACACCTTCGGCCAACCAATCGATCTCAGCGTCCGGGTATGTTCGCTTACAGGCAGCCACCAACGGTGATGCAAAGACAACATCACCGATGGCACTTAATCGGATGATCAGTACTCGCCTTGGGGATTTAACATTCATTGATCGATGGGCGACTTAACGAGAGGGTGCATCAGTGGGCTTAGGACAATCTCTGTCGAACGCAATGAGCAATGTAAACGTCAGAAAAATAAGATTGCCGCCAATGTAGGAATAGATGCCCACCGCTGTACCCACTGGGAATACGGCCAAGAGTGACACCAACCCGGCCACAGCGACCGGCATGCGGTCATCCTGCACATAACCCCAGAGCCACCGCAGGAGCAGTAGGTAACCCGCCAGTCCCACCAGTCCAGTCTCTGAAAGCACTTCGAGAATCGTGAGATGCGGATGCCACGTCGCGGCGAGACCCGAAATCGTAATCGTCTCTTGCTGCAAGGCGTACGTCCCAAATCCACGCATACCGACCCCAGTAAACCACTGGTCTTTAAAAGCGTCCCAGGCAACGGACCACAGTTGCGACTGGAACAAGAACGACTGATAACGCGCAGGTGCCTCTGCCATGGTGCCGACTTGTCCCGTGACGACCGACAAATAAGAACCCAATAACAAACCGATAATGGCGGATAGAACAAAACCTGTGACCTGCCGCTTGGCGCCGACTGCTTGACTGCGCAAAGCCAGCATCGCCCAACCAGCCAGCCCTACCAGCGCCAGTATTGCCGAAGACTGATGTCCACTCATCACGACCGCCGCATACACCGGAATTGAGAGAATACCGATACCCATGCCCCCGGCGCGACGCAGCGCCTCCAAAAAAAATGGGGATAAAATCGCCAGTGTTGTTCCATATCCGAGTTGGAACGAACCGGTCACGATTGCACCTTCTTCGCCCAACTCAACGAGCGGGTCACCCAACAGGCTCACGCCCGTCAGTAGCTGTACGAAGCCGTCCACAGCCCAAGCCACGAGCAACATTCCAAGCCACGACATGATGCGCTTGGCGTCGTTGTCCTCGATTTTAGGACTCAAAACCACCCAGGCTGCGAGCCCATAAGCAGTAAAACGAAACACAGCAGACACACCGCGGTCCAAATTGAACGAAAAGATCAGACTAATGAGGCCCGGCAGCGCGATGCAGGCGAACAGCGCGGCCGCTTGCTTCATGCCGGGCAGCGCTTTCATCGCCTCGCGATTGGTTACGAGCGTCCACAGACCAACGACGACCATTAACCAAATGAGTTGCCGTGTGGCGACGCTTACTGCAAGCGAAAAAAACAAGAACACCCACATCAGAGGTGCCGAAACAACATTTTGCTGTGACATTTTATGGCTCTTATAGCAGTCTGAACGCGACCCTCGGCGTCACCGAAGTGACTTGAGGTTAACCAAATCGCTCAGTGAACTCCAGCCGAGTAAATTAATAAGCCAACAATCAACAATTTAACTTGCGCAGGGCGTTTGGAGCGTGTTTCATCGCTGTCATGTTGTTGTCTCACCAGAAAAAATTTCTTTTTGTTCACATCGCGAAAACGGGCGGGACCAGCGTGCGCGCGGCCCTTCAAAATCAGCGATGGCGCGACCCGTATTACGCCCCTATCTGGCTCGCAAGCAAACTCAGTGGCTTGGTGAATCACGAGGTCGGCATAAAACTCCCACGACATGCAAAAGCAATTGCGGCAAAGGAAATGCTGCCGCACGCGTTTTATCAAACGCTCTTTAAGTTCGCGTTTGTTCGCAATCCTTGGGATTTACAGGTCAGCTCCTACCACCACATTCGTCGGGAACGTCCGCATTTGCTCAAAGCTGAGGAAAGTTTCGAGGCATTCCTTCGCCGAAAGCTGGACCCAAGCCGCGAATGGCAGTATCACATTGATACGTCAATCACTCCCCAGACCGACTACCTCGTTGATCTCAATGGCAACCTGATTGTTGATTTCATTGGGCATTACGAGACACTGCAACAGGACTTTGACCACTGTTGTCAGCGGATTGGCGTCCCCGGAATTGAACTCCCGCACCGCCGAAAAGCAGAGGATCGGCTCGTTTATCGCGAGTACTACACGCCTGACACACAAGCATTAGTCAGCAGAGCCTTTGCACGCGACATCGAAATGCTGGGCTACGAGTTCTGATTGACACCCAGTAACAGATCCGCAGCTTGAAGTAGGCTACTCACGCGAACACTCCCAGGTTCTGGTGACCCCGTGGTCACGTGAAATCGTCGCGCAATACCGGCGCTCGCCCCCGCCGCCATGTCAGAGGCTTTATCCCCGACAAAGGCAGAGCGTTTGGCATCAATATTGTGATCGTCGATCGCACGCAGTAACAAGCCTGGCGCAGGCTTTCGGCAGGAACAGGATTTTCGGTACTCAGCAGAGACACCGTCGATATGATGAGGGCAATAATAGACCCCCGCTATAGAAGCACCCTGGCGACTCAGCTCATGGCGCATGTGCTGAGTAAGCGTCGCGAAATCTTGCTCTGAATAGTAGCCTCGCGCAATACCAGACTGATTTGTCACAACAATCAATGCGTAACCTGCACGCGACAGTCGCTGCATAGCCTCGATAGCCCCGGGTAGAAACACGAACTCTGACCATTGGCTGACGTAGCCCGTATCGTTGTTTATGACCCCATCACGGTCTAGAAAAACGGCGGCTTGAGTCGACACCTAAGCGATGTCCAATCCTAGCTCGTCTTCGATCAGTGCACAGAGCAAGTGCCCCATCACGATGTGCATTTCCTGAATACGCGCCGTGACGTCAGAAGGCACCACGAGTGAAAGATCACAGGCGCTGTGCAACCGCCCGCCTGTCTTGCCTGTGAATCCAATAACTTTGGTTTTTAGAGCTTGGGCCGTGTCGACCGCGTTCAAAATATTCGTTGAATTTCCTGATGTCGAAATAGCAATGAGTACATCGCCCTCGCGACATAAGCCCGCAACCTGACGACTAAACACTTGATCATAGCCGTAATCATTGCCAATAGCCGTCAGCGCCGACGTATCGGTCGTTAATGCAATCGCGGGGAGCGACCTTCGATCCGCGACAAATCGTCCGATCAACTCTGCGGCAATGTGCTGCGCGTCGGCCGCTGACCCACCATTACCACAGAGGTAAATTCGATTTCCGGCGGCCAGCGCAGTAGCACAGAGTTGCCCCGCATGGACAATCGTGTCCTCAAGGGCTGCCATTGCAGTCACAACCTGCTGGTGTTCATCGAGTGTCTTTCTTACCAGTTCCTGCATTTGGTCCCTTAAGGCCTCCTGGACTGAGCATACCGAGGCAATACCTGTTCACGATGTAAGCAAAGTTTAGCATGCAACGAATCGACAAAAACCGTGTGTCGCCGAGGTCAGCAGACCCGGTCATCAACCGCCACTCGATAGCACCATGGCTGTGTCGCTATAGCGGATGCCTTATGGGCGGCTTAACTAGTTGTCACGATCCTCGAAACGTTCAGTGCGCTTCTCACCAATTCGTTTGTAAGCAATTGGGATACACAAAAGAACGACAATAAGGAACAACCACACGGAACTATTTCTCCTCACTCGGTGCGACAGCCGTGCCCCAGGCCACCATCTCCGAGACGCCTTGCGTAATTTGTGACGATGCAAAACGAACACCGACCACCATTGTGCCGCCGAGGCCAAGGGCATCGGCTTGCATGCGAAAAATCGCTTCCTCACGCGCGTCAGCCATCAGCTTGGTGTAAGAGGTCACTTCGCCCCCCACCAGGTTTTTCAAGGCTGCGGTAATGTCACGACCAATATTTCGGGAACGCGCTGTACTGCCGCGCACTAAACCGAGCACCTTCATGCCCTCAGGTACAGCCTCTATGCTCAGTAAATCAATGTCGGATGGATCTCTCGCCATGTCAGTCTCCTGCTTCGCTTTCTGGGTACGCGGCAATGCACTCTAGCTCTAAACGAGCGCCCAACGCTAAACCATTCGCGCCCAGCGCCGAACGTGCAGGATAGGGCTTTTCAAAATAACCGGCGTAAATCGCATTAAACTCCCCCCACTCTGAGACGTCGGCAAGAAAAACCGTGCACTTAACAACGTCTTCGAAACCCAGTCCTCTGCGTTTCAAAGCACCACCCATATTGTTCAGTGTTTGACGCGCTTCTGCTTGAATCCCACCGGCGACAAGCTGGTTTTTGTTATCGACACCGAGTTGCCCGGAGATCAGCAATAAGTCCCCGACGCGCACCGACTCGGAAAATGGGAGCCCTTGGCCAGCCATAGGACCTTCGTCATAAAACACAGGTTGAGCCCCGACTGAAGCGCCGCAACACAACATCAATACCATTAAAACGGGTCTCATCGTCTCTTCCTCTCATCGTTGGCCGATACAGTTTCTCCGACACGCGCCCGCCAAAAAGCTGTTAAGATCGCGCGCTCGCTGAGGTTCCTATGTCCGCCGATTTAATCTTACTGTTCATACCCACCATTGCCGCAATTTCATTGACGCCAGGCCTGTGTATGACCTTAGCATTCACACTCGGGCTGTCGATAGGCTACCGCCGCACTTTATGGATGATGGCCGGTGAACTCACGGGTGTGGCCACTGTTTTTGGTGCCACCTTTTGGAGCCTGGGTTGGCTCTTGTCCAGAGACATGATCTATTTTCAGATCATCTCGCTAATCGGCGGAACTTACCTGCTGTACCTCGCGGTTCGTCTGTTTAATGAAACGCCCGAACAAATAGAGGCGCGTAATCTGGAAAACACGCGGGCGTCAGCTCTGGCGCTTTTGGGCTTTGTCACCGCTGTGAGCAACCCTAAAGGATGGGCCTTCTTACTGGCATTACTGCCAGGCTTTGTGTCGACAAATGCCCCATTACTGCCGCAGTTCGCAATCATGCTGGCCATTATGCTCACAACCGAATTTCTTTCTATGACAGCCTACGCCACCGGTGGACAGTGGCTAGCCACGCGACTGAGCAGCACTCACGGCCTTCTCAATGCCAATCGTGTGGCCGCGAGCATGCTGGGATTAGCGGCACTTTGGGTTTTGAGTGGCGCGCTAAACTGAGCGGGTATTAGGGGTGCTTTGCGATGAACGACTCGAGGTATTGAACCAGTTCATCAGGAATGTCCTCCTGACAAAAATGACCTACCCCTGTCACTTGCACAATCTCCCCAGTGGGAAACAGCCCTTGGAAATCACTGACTGCGTGATCAGGTGCTATACCGTAATCCTTATCACCTGAGATGAGCATCGCCGGCTTTGATTTGAGCGCTGCTAGGTCGCATTTCTCCATGGTTTCAAACACAAACGGCAAAAAGCGTCCGTAGTGCACATCGAGCGGAAAGTTAATGGCGCCAATACAACTCGCCCGGTCAGGGAACGGCGCCGAATAAGCCCTAATCCACGTGTCGTCAACGGCAGATGAATTCTGAAAGCCAATGATCTTCATAACGGACAACACAGTGCTCCCCATCTCACCCAAGATCCCGGTGAGCGTACCGGCCTCCTCGTGCTTCGCAATCCATTCAAACCAGGGCGTCTTGCCACCTGCCGCCTGCCCACCACCGTAACCCAGTACCGTGTTCATCATGAACAATCGCTTAACGCGCTCTGGATTTCTGAGCGTAAAAGCGCCCGCGATAGGCCCGCCCCAGTCTTGACAGACAAGGGTGATATCGCGCAAATCCAGTGCTTCAACAAAGCGTTCTAGGTTCTCCACATGGCTTTGTAAGGTGTACACACGATCTTGTGGCGTCTCTGACTTACCAAAACCCATATGATCGGGGACGATGACTCTGAAAGTCTCTGACAGCGGCGAAATCATTTTTCGGTAGAGATAGCCCCACGTGGGTTCGCCATGGAGGCATAGGATGGTTTCAGCGCCCCTTGGCCCTTCATCAACATAGTGCTGCTTGAATCCTGCGACTTCCGTGAAGCATGGCGTATATGGCCATGTACCGTTAAATGTCTCGGTTGCTTTAATCATACGATCAATCCTTTATTCCATAAAAGCGAACTACACGAAGACCTCAGGCCACTCTCTCATCCACGCAATCGTTGAGGGATCAACATCCATGCACCAACCAGTCCGCCACCATGAAAACTCCTTGTCGGTCTGCGTAATTTCAAATCGTCCGTCGGTAATCTTTACGTTGGGTCGCTCTAGCGTATTGATGAACAGCATCTCAGTCTCACCCCGCGCTCGATGCACATAGTTAGTGTAGGTACTGCGTAGAGATCCCGCAAATGTATCCGCATGCTCGCAGACCAACTGACAAATGACACCCATGATGGCCTCGTCTTGAAATGGAAGGTCGTCATAAATTTGCTTGAGTTCGGGGTCCTCAAGAATATAGCTCTCTAACATGACGCAACGGAAATGCTCTCGAACAAGCGAAAAGTTGGGAGAAATCTCGTCGTCTGTGCAGATAACAAGCGTCTTGTCACGCTCAAAAATACTATCGACGTTAGCCACAAGACTCTCGGGATCTTTGATATCAAACGGATGATCCGCGTTTAAAAAATCCCCCTGCCGTACATGTATGGCATTAAAAGCCCCAATACGTTCTGAAATTCTGAGAGCAGCTTGCCTGTACAACGCCTTTGGAATGACCTGCCTAACCGTATGCATTATTGCGCTGCGCACTTCCTCTTTCAGATAAAATAGAGGCGTCACATTGCAAAAATTTCGCCGACTCGCTAGGTCGAGGATGCCTTCACCCCCGTACAAGACATTTAAATCCGTGACCGACAGGTCCCGTCTTCCCAAAAATTCGTCAAAGCGCTGATCGTGTTGAAACGTTTCATCGACAAACACATGTCTTCCCAGTCGTTCGGGTGCGAATTCCGCGTGACTCAGTCCAGACCAGGGAATCGATGAGGCGGCTTCGTCAAGCATTGGAACCGGTATTTCAAACAGATCGCTGATGTTATATCGATCAATCTGTCCTCGCAGCGCTCTGCCCGAGTGCTCCATGGACTTAAACTCATACGGGGCAAAGGCGCGTTGCGTGTAAACAGACAGCGCCACTCCCATATCCAGTGACATACGCTGATTCGACAGGCCGGCACCGTACATCCGATATTTGAGAACCCTCACAAACCTTGTCCGAGCGAGAAATATTTCGACTCCTGAATAAATCCGCCACCATAGGCATTACTTCCAGGATGATTCAGACGTTTGCGAGTCAAGCTAACCGTTGGCTCAAGCGACTCAAGGTGATGCCACCAACCCATAGGGATAAACAGCACTTCTCCTGGGTGCACAACAAAGTCATACATTGTCACGTTGGAAAACAATGGGTGTTCTTCAAAGTCCGGAGACGCCGCATCCACATCACTGTAAACATGGTAATCGTTGTAAACCCAGGGCATTGACCATGAGGGAACCAAACGAACCCGCTTGCTTCCTCGAATCTGACAGAAAAAGTTATTGATCATGTCAAAGTGCAATGGCGTGATGGTTCCCTTTGGACCAATCCAAAGCGACCCCTCGGCAGGAAAGTCAAAATATTCGCCCCTAATATTTACGTCCTCAGCATCCTCGAACAAAGTTGCCAAGGCTGCTCGGTGTGACCCCATGTTACCTGCTGTCATATAAAAATCATTCGACGACTCAGTGCGCTCCAGTCGATCTAAAAAGTCACCAAATCGAACGTCTTTGCGATGGAACTTTTGGTTTTTCTCGTAGAAAGGATCGCTGTCTCGGCCGTCTTGAATTCCTACCACCGAGTCCTGATGGTGCCGCCGAAAGTAGTCAAACGACCATGCCTTGTAGGGTTTCCATTCATCCATACACCCAGTAAGGATCACCGGCCGATTCACCGATATATAGCGCTCCACAAACTCTTGAAACGGAGGTGGTTCGATCCGTTGAATGTCACCGAAATGAGGGTCGAGCCGAGCAAGACGCTCGTAGCGTTCAAGCAACCAAGCCTGGTTATTGGCTGCTTTTTCTGTATAAAAACCGATTTCTGATGCCTTTGCTAGTTTGCGCTTCAGAAGTTCGCGAGCACCGTTAATGTAAGGGTGTGTCTCAGCCGCATCAATCTCGGCAGCGATCTTATCTTTGCTATAGCCTTTATCCACTAAAACACGAGTGATGTAATCCTCCGAGTTTCCTGCAATGACACACTTTGCTATCCAATGCCTCCAGCGATCCTCCATTTCAATCCTCTCGTTGCTCGAATTTATCGGTAAAGTCTGAAACCTGCTAGCAATGCTAAGCGAGATCGTGAATCATATCCAAGGACTTGTGGTGTATTGAAGTAAAGGAGGCAAATGTGAGTGACGGAGTTGGCTATCCGGTTAACCGAATGGTTGCAAATGCGCTTGAGAAGACCCTTAGGTCCGCTAGAACACGGTACGATCGTAAAAATATTCGTAGCCTCGTAATGTATTCAGGGGGTCTGGACAGTGTCGCTTTACTCTCGAATATTCTCGCGGAAACAGACCACCACGTGCATGTGCATCATATTGACATTGTCAATCGCGATGGCCGTTCGGAAGTCGAAACAATCGCTGTTGAAAAAACACTCAACTACATAAGACGCGAGTACCGGGACTTTGACTATTCGTCTTCTCGTAATGAATTCAACGTCGGTTGGGGTGGCGGAACGGACTTACAATTAACTTTGTTTACCGCTGGTCGCTTAACAACCGCTCTTGAAGGTATGGTAGACATGGTTTTTACAGGCCACATACAACCGCCTTTTTGGGAGTTAAGTGAGGGGGCCGCTGTATTGAATGCTATCTTTATCCAGCGCAAGCAAAAACCTGAGTGGCTATGGCCCTTCTCAAAGATTGATGGGCCATTCGGCATGAGGAAAGTGCACATATGGGAATCTATTCCTCCCGAGCTTGCTGAAATGACTTGGTCGTGCCGTCGCCCTGTCAAAACAGGGGACCAGACTCAAGTTTGCAATGACTGCCATGCCTGCGCGAGCCGAGAAAGCCTTAAAGAACAAATAAAGATTAGAAAGCCAAGTTAGGACGAAGATAGGGCTCGGTAACACGCCACAACGGTAACTTCACCGCTTCATCATAGGCGCCATAAAGCGGGTTCAAATCCCATTTTGCGTGGTCAATTTCGAGGTGATTTCAAAGGAGGAGCATTTAAAAGCCAATGATATGAAGGGCTTTCTGACGATCTGCGAGGTAGTGCACTCGCTCACCATCAAATAAGGCACTTTGCTCGAGCTTCATCTGCACTAACTGCCCGCCCCACTCTGGGAGTGCAACGGTAACGTTACCTTCAATTGCGTAGCCCGTCATCGGATAAAGCGGCCAATCGCCTCGCCCGACAGTCGGTCCTTGGTTATCCCACATCCCTATAGTGGGCCCAGGCGCGTGCCCATAAACACCGAGGGGATGTGTGTAGATCGCGTGTTGAATACCCATTGTCTTGAGGCTGGCCTGCGCGGCCGCAAGAATTTCATTTCCTGTACGACCGGTAACAAATTCAGCAGTCAGCGCATTTTGCCAGCGGTTACCTGTGCGCATGGCTTCCCCCAAACCCACAGGCGGCTCTGTCTCTCCCAGCTTAAGGACATACCCCATCTCTTGCGTATCGGTACAGAGTCCGAGATAACAGAGCCCGACATCGGTATGAAGTACATCTCCGCGTCGGATAATGCCGTCCTCGGAGCCATCACCCAAAAACGGCGCGTTCAGGCCAAAATCAGCACCTTGCCACTGACGATTGACGTCTGGGTGAAACCACGGCTCAAGGCCCTGTTCTTCAAAGCGGGTTCGGATAAACCACGCTACATCGCCGACTGTCGTCACACCGGGCGTGATGACTTCACTACTGAACGCTTTGGCAATGGTTTGGCGAGCAATGGCAACGCCCCGCTGCCACACCTCAACCTCCGCTGGGGTTCGTGTCTCCATCCAGCGAACAGTGAGCGCCTCGGCAGAGGCGATGCGCGCGCTCAACGTGGGTCCCAGTGCGCCAGTCAGCTTTTCATAAAGGCTGTGACTCAAACCATCGGCAACGGGCCATAAATCACTTGAATTAACTGCGATGGTTTTTGGATCCCTCTCCGCAATGACCTCAGCCAGTCGTCGCCACTGCGCATTAAGATCACCGCCCTCCCACGCAGCCTCGTACATCGAGCCCAAGGGATAGCGACTCACCGTTAGCTTTTCCACGCCCGCATCGCCGCGATCGAAAAACACCAGCATGGTGGTTCGTCTTGCGGTAAAGCGTGGCTTGGGTACCAGCGATAGGAAAACGGGGTCATCGTTATACTCGCGGGCAATAACCACCCACATGTCGATCTGAGTTTCCCGCATAAGACGGGGAAGCAAGGTGTCGAGTCGTTCGATCAGCAACGCGTTCTGAACCGCGGGGCGGTGCTCATAGGTCGCAACAGCCAGATCAGCCGAGGCCGAGGCCGATTGAACATAAAACAGCGTTATAAGCAGGGCTATCGTGGGGAAAATTGTATGCCTCATCGTCATTTCCTTTGTGATTCGGACCGCCACGTGGTCAGGCCCGTTCAATGAACTGCTGCCAGACCTTTATTGGCTCCCAAATTTTTTGCAGTTCAGTGCGCGCGTGCGCTTTACTCCAACCCAGCTGCTCTACCCGGTATTTGTAAAAAAAAGCGGACACTCTCATGTTTGCGGCACAATGCACCCAAATACGCTCGTCGTCACAGCCCTCAAACAAGGCGACAAAGCCATCAAAATCGGCTCGCTTAGGGTCTGTAAACACAACGGGATGGTGGAAGTATCGAATCCCAAGATCCGCGAGCACCTCGTCTTCGTTACCTAACGCATTTTCGTGGTTCTTGGGCGCCAGATTAATAACAGTGGTGTAGCCCTTGGCTTGGATAAGACGAAACTGTTCTTGTGTGGGCTGGCCCGATGTCGCGGTTCGCTCATCAAGCTGAAGGTAATTGAAAATATCCTCGAGCTTATCCGCAGGACCCTCAAGCCCCAGACGCTGGCGAACGCGCGTCCCAAGGTAGCCAAGCGTCGTGCTGAACGTATTCGTCATCGATCTCCCCTGAGCGATCAACCAAGACTCAGCGATCTGTCACCCTCAGGCGTTGAACGCTACAAAGTAACGGGTAACGGCTTATTAATCGGTTGCGTCAAGGTTTTAGGGTCGACAGCAAATCCGATGATGGCACTGTAACCCTCGCTTTTTTCGCGGTGAACCACACCCTTTCGACCCACTAACTTGGTTCCGGAGCTGCACGTTCGTGACTCACCACTGTCGACGTCAAATACCGTTAATTCGCCACCAGTAATGAAGGTCATCGAATCAAAGTCATGCCAGTGAAAGTCGTTTTCCTCAGCTGGAAAATCAAATTTCATGGCGACATACCCCGCCGCCTCGCACTGCGTGTAAGCGTCCGCCTCGTCTATGAAAGTTCCAATTCGCTCATCCATGATTTGCCTCTATCTTCACGTTATTGGTTAGTGAGTGTGGCACAAGTGTGACGCCTCACTCCACACAAAAACGCAGGCGAATAGGTTTGCGATTGAGTCACTGGTGCAGTGATCTTTAACTACGATACTGACCTGAGGCGGTAGCATTGAACGAGAACGCCGAGCACGTAGAGACCTAAAAAGCCAAGGTGAAAGCCCTGCAGTAGAGGTGACTCAAACGAATCAATAAACGGGTCACCCACCGGTAAACGTCGCAGGAAGTCAGTAATGGCGGGGATCATGTGGAACAAAATGGTCGCGCTGTAAGCGATGGCTTGGAAATACGGCGACGCCTTACCGAATATTCTAAAGCGCTCAAGGATAAACCCGCCGAGCGCGGCCCCGAGGGTTAAGATCGCAAGAATATGTGCAACCCCGAAACCACCTTGGTTGTAAATCCCAAGGGCGGACCCGGCGACAATAACGGTAACCAGAAGGTAGGCGGCACCCTCTTTGTCGGTGGAGCGGATGAATGAGTATCGATAAATCGAAACGATCGCCAACAGCAGTGCTGCGATCCCCGTAATCGTATGAAACCAACCCAGAAGTGTCATTGCTGGCACGTGTATTCCCCCAAAAGCGCAAAGGCTGCGCGGCTATAGTTTTTTAAATTTATAAAATAGTGCTAAAAAAAGACTGCTCAACGCCGCTATTCCAATATTGGAAAAAATACGTCCCCAGTCCAAACCTGAATAATCAATCCACAGCATGACTAAGCACCCAAAGGGCACAAATGCGATCAAAAACTGCTTGGTCCGGGGCGAACTGTTGCGCACTTCTCCCGCGGCCCAAAAGATAGGAATATAGACCGTGAGTAGGCAAATAACGGCGAGCGCAAAGTGGTAGTAAGGTGATAGATCCATGCCTCATAGTACCTCAAGCGGCATGGCTTGTGACGTTAATGCCTCATAGCTAACATCAGAAACACGAATGCGCTAAGCGCATCGGCCGTCAAATACTCCCTTGACCACTCTGCTTGCTAATCGCGTCAGAAAACGGCAACGTTATCGCGAGTCTCTATGGCAGGGAGTGCACTGTGCACCTTGACTACCAGAACCAAGAGAGCGGGCAAACATTGCGCGAGGCGGTCGACGAGTATCATCGCTACCTTGTGGCGATTGACCGAAAGATTCTTGTGGACTCAAACGCAGTAAAAATCTGGCTGTATCATGACGTCACACACGCAGTTTTTGGCCACTCAACCAGTATTGAGCAGGAAGCCGCTCTCGACTTTTGGGTTTTGTTTGGCACCAATTTTTCGTGGAAAATGCTCAGAGACTACAGAGACATACCGGAGGTTAAAGCGCTAAGTGGCGCGATTATCTCGGAGCTTGGCCTGTCCTTTGTCCCTAAACTGTATTGGCGAAACCGCAAAGTGTTGTGGCGCGTATTTCGGAACACGCGGCGCATGTCTAAAAAATGGCCGTTTGAGGTGCCATCGGAGTTTCTGGACAGAACGCTTAGCGATCTGCGGAGCGAGTTCGGTATCACGCTACTCTCACCTCAGCAAAGAGTTCCCAGCCGACTGACTGAGTTTGACTACTCGATCGTTAGTAATACGCACTGAAGTAACCCACTAGGGTGCTGTGTACCGGTCGTAATACTCCGCGTAGGTGTCAAAAGTAAACCGGCGCGCCTCGGCACCAATTGCACCACTGTCTCCTAGAAACTCAAATGCGTGGTAACACCCCTCATAAACGCAATCGCTTACCTCGACCCCCTCTGCTCTTAACCGCGTAACGTAGGTCTGGGTCTCCCAAAAAAATGGGTCTTTACTCCCAACATACGTAATTGTTGGAGGTAAGCCCGCGTAGCTGGCGGCACGCGCAGGTGCGGCATACGCATCGAGCTCAACATGACCTCGTCGAACATCCTTAAGGTAGGCGGCCCAACCCATTCGGTTGAGCGCCGTATCCCAAACCGGCGGATCGATGTTCCGAGCTGGGTCGTCGGGTTGTGTCTCATCGATCATGGGAAAAAAAGGCATCTGAAACGCGACGTCGACCTGTCCGGTATCTCTTGCCTTAAGGGCCACCGCCGCCGTCAAACCGCCCCCGGCACTGTGCCCACCGATAATCATTTTATCTGATCGACAGCCGAGATCATCGGCGTGATCACGCGCCCAGATGAGTGTGTCGTAGCAGTCTTGAAAGCCTCCCGGGTAAGGTCGCGTCTTTGCTTTTCGATAATCTGGGGCGACAACAATGCAGGGACGGGTCGCGATGAATTGCTTGATAATCTCAGCCGAGCCCTCGGGTAGACCCATGACGTAGCCACCACCGTGGAAATAGACGAAGCACGGTAAGGGCGTGTCGACCGACTTGGGCTTGTAAATTCGGGTGCGAATTTGATAAGCGTCCAGGGAACTCGTGATGAACGCCGTCTCACAAGACAGCTCAGGCACATCAGCCCCCACCTCGCGACGTCGCAACCAGTCCACCAAGCGCACAACACCTGGAATCCGCATAAGCTTCGTCCGCCGACGCAGTGCCGGAATTTGATGTTGAAGCTCAGGGTGGAACTCAGAGACCTTCAGGTGCATGAGACGTTTCCTTTCGTGCGGACTTTTGCTTCAGACTTTTGCTTCTAGCTTGTTATATACAACCACTAACGCGATCGATTTGTAAGCACATGTTCTTGATTTCTGTCTCGGTGAGCGACATCGTAAAGGGCTCCCTTCCAAGCGAATAAGAGAAATACGATGTCTGATTACCCTCTGCCCAATATTTCAACCGACCTAACCGGTCAGGTCGCGTTCGTCACAGGAACGACATCCGGACTCGGCCGTCGATTTGCCAAAGTATTGGCCGCCTGCGGTGCGAGGGTGGCCATCACCGGACGCAGAGTCGAGCGTTTAAATGCGCTTGCCGAAGAGATACGCGCATCGGGTGGAATCTGTGAGCCCATTGTTATCGACATGACCTCTCGAGCGAGTATTCGCGAGGCACTCGCGAAAGCACAAGAGACACTCGGTACGGTACAGATACTGGTCAACAATGCCGGTATACCGGATGCGGAACGCGCCGTAAAAATGTCAGATGAGCTGACTGACGCGGTCTTTGACACCAATCTCATCGGTCCGTGGGTCTTGTCCTGTGAAGTCGCCAAACCACTGATTGAGCAGGGGTTATCCGGGCGAATTGTGAATATTGCCTCTGTCGCCGCATTTAATATCTCAGGTGCTATTGCAAGCACGCTCTACTCGACAACCAAGAGTGCGGTGGTTCGAATGACCGAGTCACATGCCGTCGAATGGGCTCGAAATCACATCAACGTGAATTGCATTGCGCCGGGCGCTTTTTCGAGTGAAATGATGGACGGTATGCTTTCTCGGGTTGGTGATATATCTCAAGGGTTCCCACGAAAACGCATTTGCGACCCCGCGCAAATGGACAGCACCCTACTCTTTTTGGTCTCACCGGCCTCCGAATGTGTCACGGGCACCGTGATTAAAATTGACGACGGGCAGGGTCCGCGATAATGAGCTTAGTGAACGCATTGAATTTTTCTGACAAACGGGTACTGGTCTGCGGCGGATCCGACGGTATCGGCTATGGCATCGCTACGGCGTTTCATCACGCAGGTGCTGAGGTCTCAGTGACAGGCACCAAAGAGCAAGGGCAGTACGACAACGATTTTTCAGCGTTTACCTTCTACCGACTCGATGTGCGCAATGAAGCCGAGATCACGAGCCTGGCGCAACGCATCGATACACTCGATGTCTTAGTCAACTGCGTGGGTGCTGTGCTCTGGAAAAAAGGTGAGTTTGAGCGGCAAGGCTTCGAACAAATCCTGAGCATTAATCTCTCGGGTGCAATGCAACTGTGTACGGAATTTTACGACCACCTTGTAAAAACGCAGGGGTCAATTGTTCACCTTGATTCCGTCGTGTCGATTAACGCCGCGGTCAATAATCCCGCCTACAGCGCCAGCAAGGCAGGATTGGTGCAGCTAACACGCGCACTGGCCAAAAAATGGGGCCCCTCAGGAGTAAGAGTCAACACCGTTGCCCCTGGCATGGTGCCGACAAAAATGACAGCCAACCAGTCAAGTCCTGAGCACGAAGCGCAGTTCGGTCAAACCAACCCCATTGCCCGCTTTGGGACGCCACAGGACATCGCAGGCGGCGTGTTATTCCTCGCATCACCCATGGCGGCCTATGTCACAGGACAACAACTCGTCATCGACGGAGGACTGACACTGTAAGGTCTCACCCCATAAAGTTGCGCAGCGCATAAGAGCCCAGGGTCTCGGCGACAACGGTGCCGTTAGCATCGGTCAACACGGCTTTTTGTTGGAAGTCGTATCGCCCCGTCTCCTCTAGCTTGGCATTCATTTCCACCGCCTGCTCGACGCTAAAATACGCAGTGGCAACGATGTCGGTCATCGCCGGGGCTTTGAAGTCGATTTTCAAGTCACGCACAACCGGCTGGAACTTTCTCGGATTGTCTAAGTACCGTGCGGTAATTAACCCCCCTAGAAACTCCCCGAGGGCGAATAATGCGCCGGCGTGCATAATGCCAATGTGATTACCCGAGTCCGGTGTATTGGGAATAGAGGCCTTAAATACCCCTTCCTCGGCTTCGAGGACACTTAATCCGAGAAACCCATAAATTGGGCAGTTTTTCTTGCAGCCTGCTTCGAAGGCAACTAAATCCATTGCGCACATCCTTAATTTGACTTTAACCCTGTTTATGCGGCTAGATTCTCACGCCCGTAGCCCAACTGGCAATCACGAGCCGACAGCGATTGAACCGCACCGATCAGATCTGCGGCAGGGTGATTGATTGGCGGCATGGCATTTTCTGACACGGATACAGCGCGATGCGGCGATACGGCACAACACCTGGAAAGCCAGAAGAGTACCGGCAAGGCAGTGACAAAGCAGTACGTCCTAAAGACGCCGCCACGCTGATCATTGTCAATCAAGAGGCCCGCGAGCCTCGGCTCTTGCTGGGAAAGCGGTCCATGAAGCATAAGTTCATGCCCGGCAAGTTCGTTTTTCCCGGTGGCCGACTTGATTACATCGATCAGCGCATCAACGTACCCACAGAACTCGCGCCACCCGTAATGGAGCGACTCAAAAAGGAAGTCTCGGTAAAGGTGTCCAATGCCAAGCTCAAAGGGCTCGCGCTTGCCGCCATTCGAGAGACCTTCGAGGAAACGGGCCTTGTTGTCGGTAGGCCCACCTCGGTACGCGTCAACACCTCTCATTCCAGCTGGCGCGACTACTTTGGGCACGCGGTCCTCCCGCCACTTGAAGAGATGGACTTTATCGCGCGCGCAATCACACCGCCCTATCGCACACGGCGCTTTGATACACGTTTTTTCATGGTCCATGGAGACACGCTGCATTCCGATCCGAGTCAGGTTTCAAGCGCTTCAGGGGAGTTATTGAACTTACACTGGTTAACGCTCGATGAGGCGCGGCAGACCGACCTACCCGCGATCACGCGAATGGTGATTGATGTCGTTGAGACGCGATTGACGTTGTCACGAAAACAGCAGCAGGAAGCGCCCGCGCCGTTTGTTCGAAATGCCAGATCTCAATGGGTGAACTCCAATCTTTAACTAATTCAGACGACGCGCCACAGTGGCATAAACTGCGCCAGTACCCCACTCTCGGGTAGGTTTACGAAAAATAAGAGTGCGCGTGTCAAAAAATAACGAGAAGCCTCAGTCGCAATTTCATTACCGGACCTGCCATTTGTGCGAAACGATGTGCGGCATCGAAGTCGAACATGACGGGGAGCAAATTATCGCAATTCGTGGTGATAAGCGTGACGTTCTCAGCCAGGGTAATATCTGTCCAAAAGCAACAGGCCTGCAAGATATACACACGGATCCCGATCGACTCCGGAAACCGTTGATTCGAGAGCGCATCGATGCCTCAAAAAAAAGTGCTGGCGATGGATGGCGCGAGGTCGACTGGGACGAAGCGATAAGGTTTGCCTCAAGCGGTATCGCGTCAGTGCAGCGACAGCACGGTACCGGAGCCGCGGGCTCCTACTGTGGCCGCAGTACCGCCCACAACATAGGCGCCCTACTAGGCGTTAATTTGTTGCGGAAAGGCCTGTCGACTCGTCACGTATACACTGGATCCACCTGTGATCAGGTGCCCCATAATTTTGCGTGGCATCACATGCTCGGGCACCAGTTCTTCGCCACAGTGCCGGACATCGACCGCACTGATTACTTTCTGATGCTGGGGACGAACCCAAAGGTCTCAAATGGCGCAATGATGTCTACCGGTGCCAATGTCCATAAGAAATTGAATGCCATCAGAGCCCGTGGAGGTAAGACTGTCCTAATAGATCCTCGGCGCAATGAAACCGCACCGTATTGCGACGAGCACCATTTCGTTAAGCCAAATACAGATGCATTACTCCTGATCGGTCTTATCAAATCAATCATTGATAACGATCTCTCAGATTTAGGACGGCTAGAACCGGATATACAGGGCCTAGAGCACGTTATAGCCATGACACAGGACTTTGATCTTTCACAGATTGCCAGTGCCACAGGTATCTCAGTTGAGACGATCGTGCGTCTAGCAAGAGAGTTCGCAACCACCGAGAACGCGGTGTGCTACGGAAGGACTGGGGTATCGATGGTCGAGTTTGGTGGGCTGTGCTTGTGGCTCATCATGGTGCTCAACATCATCACGGGAAACCTCGATAAACCGGGTGGACTCATGTTTCCTCGCAATGCCATCGATTCACTTTCCGCCACCCGTTCCAGCTATGATCGTTATCGATCGCGCGTCCGACAGCGCCCGGAGTTTGGCGGTGAATTTCCCATGGCGATTCTCGCTGACGAAATTCTCACGCCCGGTGAAGGTCAACTCAAAGCGCTGATTGCGATTGCGGGCAATATGGTGCTGTCAATGGCTGATGGGACCCACACTGAGACCGCACTCTCCAACCTTGATTTCATGGTGTCTATAGACCCCTATCTCAACGAAACTACGCGTTTCGCTGATGTAATATTGCCACCCGCGGGGCCGTTCGAAAAACCCCATTACGATCTCTTTTACCACACCTACGACACCATCAACTGGGCTAAATATTCACCCGCACTCTTTGAGAGCCCAGACAAGGTCTACACCGACTATGAAATTATTGGGGAGCTGATGGAGGGCATACGCATTAAACGCGAAGCCTCATTCGTAAAGCATCTTCGAATTCGAATCACAACCTGGCTTTCGCGGCGCCTACTCAGCGTGGATCGTATTATTGATTTAGGCCTGCGCTTTGGTCCCTACGGCTCGGGTATCAATCCCCTGAGTCGAAATGGATTAAATCTCAAAAAGCTCAAGACACACCCACACGGGCTTTTTCTAGGGGAACTCGAACCGTGCTTACCAAAACGCTTATTTACAAGCGACAAGAAAATACAGCTGGCCCCTGCGCCAATGCTTGACGACCTTCCGCGACTGAAAGCTCATTTGCAAACGCTAGACGCCTTCAGTGACGACCCTAAAGGCCTGCAAATCATCAGTCGACTGACAACTCGCACGCTGGGTTGGATGCATCATAGCCAGAGGCTAATCAAAGGCAGGAATCCTGTGGAACTCATCATTCACCCTGAAGACGCTGACGCACGAGCCATTAATTCGGACAGTCTTGTACGCATTAGCACACAGCGTGGTGCCATTGAGGTCCCCGTGCAAATCAGCGATGACATTATGCCCGGCGTTGTCAGTCTTCCCCATTTGTGGGGCCACAACCGGCCCGGGACCCGGCAACGCGTGGCTAACGCCTCACCGGGCGCCAGCTATAACGATCTTATGGGAGTCCAGAGCATTGACGAGCTAACGGGCAACGCTATTTTCAACGGTGTCCGCGTGCACGTGACCCCCATTGGTGTCTGTGATGCACCGGAAGCACGGCATCACGACGAAGATGTCGAAGAATTTGTAGTTCGAAGCTAACGAAACCGAGGATCGCCTAAAACATGTCACGGAAAGTTTTGCTCATCACAGCAGCCGCAATCGCCCTGGGTTACTTCACTGCACTGCGCGCGTGTCACCAAGTTCCAGCGTCTATGGGTCAGGCCTCAACAGCAGCCCCCTTACCGGCACCGCATCAGGTACATCACCCGTTTCTTGCTGAGTCACAGCGCTCATCCATGCACGGTGGCGCGCACAATTGGGACATTAACACCTACGGTGGACCCTTGGGGCACAAGACAAGCGCCAAGCATCGAGTATTCAGCAGCATCATTGGCGTTGCGCCCAATATTTCCTTCGATTCAAAAGGGCGTTTGATCACCGTCAGCATTAAGCTTACCGGTATTGAGCTTCATCTTCTGGACCCTGAGACGCTCGAGACACTGGCCCTGCTGAAGCTTCCGCCAAAAGCCAGCGCCTCTGACAACAGCGGTGGCGCTTATTTCCACCTGGACTCGCAAGATCGAGTTTTGCTAGCGCCGGCGAATAACACCATCTCCATTTATGAGATCACACAGCGATCTGGTGAGCTTCAATGGACTTTGGCAGAGCAATACAGTGTTGCGGGAGTGGTTCCTGAAGGCGTCAACATTCACGACGTTATCCCCGATTGGATTGGGAATCTTTGGTTCGTCACTGGTGGTGCGTATCTTGGCTACCGAGAGCAATCGACGGGAGAATTTTACACTTACCAGTTACCCGCAGAGGGTGAGACGATTCAGAACTCGTTCGCAGTCGATGATGAGGGGCTGTATGTCGTCTCAACCGACGCCCTCTATCAGTTCCAAATCGACGCACAGACGAAACAACCCGTTTACACGTGGCGCGCGGACTATGACAACGGCGCAGCGCAAAAACCGGGCACGCTCTCTCATGGATCGGGCACCTCCCCCACGCTTATTGGCAGCGATCTTGTAGCGATTGCCGACGATGGTGACCCTCACACCAACATCGTGGTCTACAAGAGAGCCGCGCGCATCGACGGAGGCCGCCTTGTCTGCAAAGTGCCGCTGTTCAAACAAGGGCAAAGTGCTACTGAAAACTCATTACTTGTCTACGGCAATGCCATGGTGGTTCAAAACGACTATGGGCACGTTTACACAGGTAATGCGCTTAAGACATCGCCCGGCATCATGCGGGTTGACGTGCGAGAGGATCGTACCGGCTGTGACGTCGTCTGGTCCAATGAGACCTTTCTTTCTCAATCACTACCGAGGCTTTCGACCGCAACAGGTTTACTGTACTTCTACACCTTTCAAAAACAGTCCACGGGAGATGTGTTCGGTGGCTGGTATCTCACTGCTGTGAACTGGGAGACTGGCTTACCCGTGTGGGATCGTCTGATCGGAAGAGGCACTGGCTCAATGATCGACGCATTATCGAGTGTCACCGCACCTGTGGTCTTGGGACCCAACCGCGCTGCCTATGTTGGCATTCGCACCGGTGTCGTTATGGCGAAAGACCAGCCCCTGTGACTCGACCTATTGCAGGCGCAACACGCCCAGTTGAATCGTTAGAACTCAATCAAGTAGGCGGGCGGGGGTCAACTGTATGAAGCAACAAGCGGCCGTAAACACCGGTCCATAAAAAACACACAGGACCGTATTTTTAGCCGTTTTTAAGTATGGAGGCTCGGGTCGGAATCGAACCGGCGTTGACGGATTTGCAATCCGCTGCATTACCACTCTGCCACCGAGCCATAAAGGAGCACGTGCTCCGAAGAAGCGCGAAGTATACAGACTTCGAATTGTTTGTCATCCGAGATCTGAGGGCCATTATCACGTCAAACGAGACTGGTAGTTTCCTTGAATACGCTGTCCCATTGCGACCCACTGCTCCTGCGTGCACCGACGTGCTAGGGCCTCACTGATCTCGACCGAATCAACACCGACTTTCAGTGCCATAGGAAACTGATCAGGGACGATCTCTCCCGCAGCGCAGATATGTCCTGTATAGCCACGCAGCCTCAACTGTCGTGCCATCGTTAGAAATCGGCCATCCGAAAATCCGTCAAACGAAATACGAACACCTGCCGACTCAAGCACATCGCCGAGCAGGTCGGGATCTATCGACACGTGAATATCAGTAAACGCTATGTTCATCTCATCTACAAAGTGCCCTGTACGATCAATCGAAATAGTCACGCGACGTTCTCCGAGCTTGCAATAATGTGGGTACGGTCATGTAAACCGCACTCAAGTTTCGCTGATCCACGCCAGCGACCGGCTCGTGAGGCCTCCCCGAACATGACCGGACTCGTACACGGTGCGCATCCCACTGACCAAAAACCTTGGCTCACTAACGGGTGCTCGAGTAAGTCGTTCGCCACTTTGTAAGTCGCGATCTCGTTCTCAGACCACTGAGCGAGTGGATTAATTTTGAGTTTTCCCCGCAACCGGTCAACCTCAACGCACTGAACTTCCACGCGCGTCGATGACTGCGCCTGCCGCTGACCCGATATCCACGCGTCGTTCATGCGAAGGTGCCTGTTGAGTGTATTGACCTTTCGCAACTGACAGCAGGCATCGGCCTGGTCACGATGAAGGCGTCCTTGTGCGTCGTGACGCTTCGCTTCAAGCGGGTCAACTCGCGCGACCCGAACCCCTGTGAGCCCTAAGGCTCGGGTCAATTGACTCCGGTAAGCCAGCGTTTCATCAAAATGAAAGCCCGTATCCAAGAACACGACCTCTGCCGACTGATCGACCAAGGACAGTAGATGCAGCAGCACCGCACTGTCTGCTCCAAAGCTCGACACCAACACGGGGTTCTTGATAAACGCGCTGTCGGCGAATGCGTTTCTGAGGATCTCGACGGCAGGAAGACCCGACCACGCCTTGTTGAGCCTGCGAGCCACCGCTTCGAGTCGGGTCACTTCACTTGGGCTAGGACTTGAGCTAGGCCGCTTTATCGATGGCATAGAGCGCCTCCTGAAAAGGGGTTGTGCCCAGTCGCTGAACAGTGGATACAAAGGCCTCTGACGGGTCTACACGCAAGGCTAAATAGCGATCAATTAATCGGTCGAGTGCGGGCATCAACTCCTCAACACTAAAGCCTCTTCCCATTTTTCGACCTATTGTTGCGTCATTACCTGCGCTTCCGCCAATGGTAATCTGGTAGTTCTCCACCCCAGCCTTGTCCAAACCTAGAATGCCAATATGACCCACGTGGTGGTGCCCACAGGCATTGATACAACCGGAAATTTTGATCTTAAGATCACCAATCTCAGACTCGCGACGCTCGTAACGAAGTGCAATGTCCTGTGCAATCGGGATCGACCTTGCCGTCGCCAAGGCGCAGTAGTCCATGCCAGGACAGGCGATGATGTCCGAGACAAGCCCAATGTTTGCCGTCGCCAGCCCGTGCTTACCCAACTGTCGATAAATCTCAGGTAAATCTGCCTGCGCAACATGGGGCACCACGATGTTCTGTTCATGACTCACGCGCAGCTCTTCGTGACCAAATCGCTCAGCAAGGTCCGCCATCACTCGCATTTGAGAGGCACTGGCATCGCCTGGCGTATCACCGTGTCCCTTCAAACTGATCGTGACACTGGCATAAGACGGGTGTTTGTGGGGGTTCACATTACGCTCAACCCAAGTCCTAAACTGCGTATCGCTGTCGAGCGCATTGAAATAAACGTCTTGTGATTTCTCCAAAAAACTCGGTGACTCGAAGTCAGCGTGAATCTCTCCAAGAACACTCAAGTCTTGTCCAGTAAACGCCGGTCGCAGACGTTCAAACGCGGCTTCGACTTTTTCTCTGAATACGTCAATGCCCATCTCGCTAACCGTAATCTTGATCCGTGCCTTGTACTTATTGTCTCTGCGCCCCGCCACGTTATAGACCGACAAGACGGCCTCAAGGTAGGGCAGCAGGTCTTCGGCTGCCAGTTCGCTGTGCAGTTGCTGACCGATAATCGGTGTCCGGCCTAATCCGCCCCCAACGAACACTTTGAACGCAATGCGCCCTTGAACCTCAATCAACTGAAGACCGATATCGTGGGCGCGTATGACGGCGCGGTCATCGGAGCCACCCGTAATGGCGATTTTAAATTTACGAGGAAGAAACTGAAACTCGGGATGGTCGGTGGACCACTGCCTAATGAGTTCAGCATAAGGTCTTGGATCAGCGACCTCGTCGAGCGCGGCCCCAGCAAACTGGTCGGTGGTTACATTGCGAATGGTGTTGCCGCTGGTCTGTATCGCGTGCATATCGACGTCGGCTAATGCCTCCAGAATCTCAGGCGTATCGATCAATCGTGGCCAGTTAAATTGAATATTTTGCCGCGTTGTAAAGTGTCCATAACCCTTGTCCCATCTGTCGGCAACATCAGCAAGCTGCCGCATTTGCATCGGTGTCAGCGAGCCATACGGAATAGCAACGCGAAGCATGTAAGCGTGAAGCTGGAGATAGACGCCGTTCATCAAGCGAAGTGGCTTAAACTCATCTTCTGTCAGAGAGCCGTTTAAGCGGCGCTTTACTTGATCTCGGTACTGCGACACACGGTCTCTTACGAACGCGCGGTCAAATTCACTATAGGCGTACATTAGACAGCCACCTTTTGACGCAGGGATTCTTGTTTGCCGTGACAGTAATTACTCGGTCCGCGCGCTCTAAAGCCCTCTCGGTAGTGTCTGGAGACAAGTCCATTACTCTCTTCCAAAACTTCCGCAAGGTAGGCTCCAATGACCTCGGCATCGCTCACTACCCGCTGAAGTGATGCCTGAGCCTGTTCTAGCGACTCAAACACTTTTGACCCCGTCAGGTCGGTACTCCATACCCCCGAGAGGTGCCAGTAAACAGCCTCGCCCGACAGTAGATCATTCGCGGTAATGACCACAGGCAACTTAATAGCGGCCATCAGAAGCCTCCGCAAGGTCGTCGAGAACGCTCAGGGGCTGTACCGCCTCATGGTCACCGATTCCGACTAATATGATCAGTGGGCCATTCCATTCACTGTGGTCCAATGTTTGGGCGAATTCAGCGAGGGTCGACACGAAGCGTCGCTCATTGTCGCGTGAAATATTCTCGATACAGGTGATCACAAGGTTTCTGTCAGCACCCGCCATCATCAGGCGACCTTGCAGAAACCCAGAGGCTCGTCGTCCCATGTAGATTGCCAGCGCCTGCCCTGATTGTACGAGCTGGCGCCAATCGTGATCCGCATAACCCTTCGCGTCGTGAGCGGTCATTAACGTGATGCTCGAATTACGATTGCGTCGTGTTAAGGAATACTTAAGGCTGGCCGCGGCAGCTGACGCCGAGGTGACACCCGGCACAACTAAGGTTTCAATCCCCGCGTTGTGTAACACGGCCAGCTCCTCGTCGAGCCGGCCGAAAATTGAGGGGTCACCGCCTTTTAAGCGTACAACTTTTGCTCCGCGACTCGCCTCTGTCAGCAGGACTTCGTTAATGTCGGCTTGGGTCACGTGTTCACCAAACCCTTTTTTACCAACATTAATGAATTTTGCCTCACGGCGAGCCAACTCTAAGACGGCGCCTCCAACAAGGCGGTCATAAACAATCACCTCGGCCTCGTGAAGCAGTCGTCGCGCCTTGAGTGTTAACAGCTCTGGATCTCCAGGACCTGCTCCAACAAACACCACCGAGCCCGGCTCTCGACCCCTGTCCAAATGCGACGCGAGCAGTGTCTCAAGATCTTGTCTGACCTTGGTAGCAGTGCTCACACCCGTTAGCCGATCGGTACTGAAAAATGCCTTCCAAAACTGCCGTCGTGCCAACCCCTCAGGTAAGACACGCACCTTGGAACGAAATGCCTGCGCAAATCGCGCAATCTCGCCAAGACGTGTAGGTAACTGCGACTCAATATCTGACTTAAGCTGTCTTGCCAAAACCGGTGCGGTGCCCTCCGTGCCTATCGCCACGACGACCGGGTCGCGATCCACAATTGCAGGCGTTATGAAATCGCAGGCGTCGGTTCGGTCTAAAACGTTGACGATCGCGCCCTGCGCACGGGCAAGGTCAGCAACCGCATCGTTTACGGCGTCGTCAGAGTGCGCGGCATAGACAAGCGTCACGTCAGCCAAATCAGCTTTGTGAGGCAACCCCGCGTTCAATTTTATTAGGTCTGCTTGGTCCCATGAGAGCATCTCCTCACTCGGGGCGTTGGCAAACACGGTGATATCGGCCTGTGTCTTAAGTACACCGCGGCACTTGGCATCTGCCATTTGTCCGTCACCGACGATGACCACTTTACGTCCCTTTGTTGCCACAAAAACCGGAAGAAAGTCCATATTGAGAAACTCTTAGAATTCGACGGCATAATAGGACTTAATTCTTTTTGAATGGTTATATAACTAAAAAGTAAGATATAAATTCTTAAATATATTAATTTATAGGTAAATTATCGCTATTTGAGTGACTTAAAGAGGAATTTAGACATGGACGCCATGGACAAAGCCATTTTGAGACTGGTACAGACCGACACAACACTGTCCCTAGATGACATCGCAGTGCGGGTTGGGACCTCCAAAACACCCGTTTGGAATCGACTTAAACGCCTGCGGGATGACGGCGTCATCGCGCGGGAGGTCGCCATTCTGGACCCTGCAGCGCTGGGTTTAGACACGTGCTTTTTTGTCCTTGTCAAAACCAGTGAACACGATGCAGCCTGGCAAGATCGTTTTTTAGCGGCGGTCAATCAACGACAAGAGGTTATCGAGGCTCACCGCTTAGCCGGAGAAGTAGATTACATACTGAAGGTTCGCGTCCCTAATGCCCAAGCTTATGATCAGTTCTATCAAGGACTCATCTCAGACGTGAAGGTTTTTAATGTGACTGCGCTTCTGTCGATGGAAGAGCTCAAGAGCACCACCGCACTGCCCCTTTAAGATCTTTTTCTGGACACACCGATTGGGCTTCTTTTAGTATGAGAATCGTTCTCATTAACTTGCCTGTACAGAGGAAATCTCATGAATAAAATTATCGCTCTCTCGTCGGCCATTGTGGTCACAACGCTCTCCTCTTTCTCACACGCAGGCGCTGACTGCACCGAGTATCCAAAGTCACAGTGGATGAGCGTGCTCGATCTACAAAAGCGAATCGTCAATGAATACGGCTTTTCCATTAAAAATTTCAAAGTTGATGACGAGTGCTATGAAATTTATGGGTGGCAAACCGATGAAGACGGAAAAGAGCAAAAGATCGAGGTGTACTTCGATGCGTCAAATGGCGACATTGTTAAGAAAAAGATGAAGTAATGCATGCGCTGGGACCTCTACATTCGCCTGTTTCATTGGTCCCTAGCTGCGGGAATAGTCGCTAACTATTTTCTTTTAGAAGAAGGCGAGACGCTTCACGAATGGGTAGGTTACGTCGTTTGCGCTCTTGTGGTATTCCGTCTCCTATGGGGGTTTTTGGGCCCAACGCGTGCGCGCTTCAGCACGTTTCTCAAGCCTCCCAATATCGCCTTTTATGAAATGAGGGAGCTTGCTTCACCTCACACCCTTCCAAACACGCACACGGCACTGGGCGGGTATCAGCTTGTGCTGGTCCTTGCGCTTGTTATTGGTGTTGGGCTCACAGGCTGGATGCAAGATCTTGATGCATTTTGGGGGGAAGACTGGCTCCAAGATCTGCATGAGCTACTTGCGGACGCGTTAATACTCGTGGCCTGCTTCCACGTGGCCGCGGTGTTATGGATCCAGTTCGCGCTTAAGACCCCCCTGCTGCACCGAATGTGGTTTGGCAGGAAATACGCGACCAAAGCGGGTCAGGCACGAGACGTCTAGCCTAGGACGCGTCAGGGTCGCTGTTGGCACCTGGCGTGTCTAAAACGACGGGCGCGCCACCAAGAACACTTCCACACACGGAACAGGCGGCGATGTCTTTGATACCGCGACGGGTTAACGTTGGCAACACCTGAGACTCGCAAGTCAAACAGTAGGTCTCAGACGCTAGTCGTGGGGAAAAGATGCCGACCCCAATCCAGAGGGCCAGCGCGCCAAAGATCAACATGATAAACAGCTCAGCGCTCATGCGTTGCAGCCTACTTGAGCCTGTAAGCCTATTTGTATTCGCCGACCCACACGCAAAGCCATGCTAAAAAAGCAGCCGCAGAGATACCGGCAAAAAACAAGAGTGTCCCAAAATCCATGAACGAGTCCTTGGCTAAAACGCCACATGGAGCAGACTAAAACCCTAATCACCGACCCGACACTCATTTTTTCCAAGACTGTGAACTGGCTCATATTCATTCCTTATCCTCGTTGCTTAAATACCGATACGCACTCTGTGCGCACTGAATCACAGCCGCAAAAGCGCGCACCAAGCACTCACAAACCCTCGGCGCCACGCTCAGGGTCAATCCATCGCTGCAAACCTACAGCAAATAAGATCACTAAGGTCCCGCCAAGATGCGCCATCACAGCCACGTTTTCCACGGTTCCAGATGCAATAATGGGTCGTCCCAAAGCCGCTTCAGAACCCACCTTCAGGGTCACTGCAATCACTAGCCAGACGGCCCACTGATCACCCCGTCTTGCTAATGCAAGTAATCCACCCACCAGCAAGCCGTGTAAGCCGCCCGATAACCCGCGAGTCTCGACAACCACAAAATCAAGCGCCGGTGGTCTACTCAGTAAATGTTCGGCGCCGGTCGCCCCTATCGTACCCAGTAACAAGTAAACCGCGAGAGTAGTCGGTGGTGCTGAACGATTGATCAGTACCGTAATTACGGCTACCGCGACAAGATTTAACATAAGGTGGCTAACGTTCTCGTGAACAAGACCCGCCGTCAGCAGTTGCCAATAGCTGAAGTCGTATCGCTGATACGCAAACGCCTCCTGCCATAAAACGGGCATCAGTGACACCAGCCCGAGCACGACGATGGTCAGCGCTGCCAGCGGGATAGACGAAGCGTGCTCCTGGCCGGGTGGCCGCCTTTTCAAGGGCATTTACTCTTGAGTACGTAGAGCGCCAAACACGTGCTCATCGAGCCGCGCTGGGCGCCGCGCACCGTTGTTATTGTCCAGGGCGGGCGACATGACGCGTTCGCCAAACAATGACCGCGAGTAGCAGGAGCATGTACCACTCTGAACTTCCACCCGAACTTGGCTTATCTTGCACGGTAATGGAAAGTGTAGCGGGCACACTAACCGCACCGTCGCTCACAACAACCTCAAAACGGAGTGTTTCTGTTGCGCTCACTTTGGGCGTCGTTATAGTCACCGAGGCCGTATTTCGACCAGAGATCGTGGCAAGTGAACCTGACGTTTGCGCCCAGGAGTACGTGTAATTCTCTCCAGCGGCGGCGTTGGTTACTGTGACGGAGGCACTGACGATGCCGCCTTCTTGGACCGATGACAGATCCACAGCGACCGCCACTTCAGGTGTGATATTCGTCACGGTCACAACATACTCTTCCGTCGTTACGTCGACGCCGTCGCTAACTGAAACGCTAAAGATCAGGTCCTCAGAGGCTACAGCGATTCGTGGAAGGCCCATGGCCAGATCAGCGGTGTTCTGTCCGGTAAGCGTTGCCGCAGTTCCCGACGTTTGGCTCCACTGATAGGTGTAGGTGTCGTCGTCAGCGGCGTTTGTAACATCAACCGAAACGGTGGTCTGAGCGCCCTCCTCCAGTAAATCCTGCGGCGCTGACAACGAGAGTTCAGGCGGCACATTTGTTACCTCCAGTGAGAACTGCTCTGAGACCTGACCACCCGCACCATCGTCGACCGTGAACGCAAAAACGAGAATCTCTGCATTTTTGACGCGCGGCGAGGTAATGGTCACTTCTTTCGTATCAGCACCCAGTAACACAGCCTCAGGTCCTGAAAGTTGAACCCAGTTGTAGGTCAACACATCGCCCGAGTTCCGATCTGTCGTCTCAGCGACCACGCCAACGGAGGCGCCCTCTTCAACGCTGTCACTGTATTTGTCCAAGGACAATCGGGGCAAACTGTTGTCGCAGACTACCGAGTCACCCGGCACCGTTTCAAACAGCATGGGTGAGGCGATATTGGATACTGAAACATTGTCTATCCACCAACCGTAGTCGGCCACCGACTGATCCGACACAATGCGGAATCGGAATCGAACCTTTGATCCGTTCAAACTGGCACCAAAGCTAATGGTCTCGCGCACGCCCTCAAAAGAATCTGCATCTAGACGACCGTTGTAGGCGGGTCGACCCGACAATGCCGACTGATTAAAGTCGAGCAATGTGCTCGGATAGCCGACACTAAACTGGCCACCGGCGTCCGTCGCGTCTTGCCAGTCACCCCCGTCAACGCTGATTTCAACAACGCCACCATCCCAGTCAGCTTCGATCCAGTAGTAGTGCCAAAAACTGATCGCAAAATCAGCGCCGTCGCCAACGGTGAACTCGATGGTCTCGGTCACCACATCGGTAGGGTACGGGTTGTTCAGTAAGAGCATGATGCGAGTACCCAGTGGCTCACCCGTAAAACTCTGAAACAACGCCACGTTTTCAGCGTCAACAACTTGGGTACCCTCGGCGGGAATCGACTCTTGGTAGAGGACACGCTCTTTGAAGGCGGAGAAAAACGACCGTGACTCCATGTCCTCCAGGATCTGATCGCCCACCAATGGCTTTGGCTCAAAGTCGTAATTTACAACGGTCGCCAGTTCAACTGGGGCGGGCTCTACCGTTTCGTCACCCGTTTCGATTTCCAAGAACTGAAGCTCCATCGTCAGGGTATCTGCCGTCCCTGCTGCGTTGAGCACCACTTCTATTTCCGGGCTGAATACTGTTTCAAACAAATCAACATTTGAAAACTCAACAATACCGCCGTTTTCCATGGTGACGTCGTGACCACTCGTAACAACCGCTTGTGCGCGGATCATTGATAAAAATTCAGATCCCGTATTGCTGACGTCAAAAGAAATAGTTCCGGTCTCACCGACATCCAAAACGCCGTCGCGCGAACAAAAGCCAGCATCGAGGCCATCAAAATCTTCAGTCAGATCAAAGTTTTCGGTTTCATAGGTCGACAACTGACTGAGATAAGACTCCGACACACCGGACAAGGGGTAAGCACCACGCGACGGTGGAACCGCACCAAGCCCCATTCCTCTGCGCGCAAAAGCCTCAATAGCCAACGTATAGTCCGCTGTATCACTGGCGTACATAGCCGCGAGAATAGCGTCGCGCGCCTCGGTGTAGGTGGGTGCAATCGGTGTCATCTTATAACCGGCGACAAGGTAATCCGCCATTCGACTCTCAGCCTCGCTAAACGCATGCACGTCGAGTAATCCAACGTAGATATCCCACAACATCGAGGCCCACACCTCACCAGCAGCATGGGGTGAGCCATTTGAGGTTGGTGGCAAACCTTCAGGCTCTGCACCGTCCTGTATATGAGTGAACGTCAGCGGATTGACTGTCATATTGACTGTATAGGGCGCACGTCTTACTGAATTGGTAAAGTTGGCCACGTGGGTACTTACGGTGTACCCAGTCTCAAAGTTTGCGTTTCCTTCGATTTGAGCATGGGACTCCCGAAGCAGGAACATGAGTGCATGAAAGTCGCTCCATCCCTCACCCATCGCACGTCCTTGAAAATTAACCAGGCCGTTCGCATTACCCACCAAGCGATTCTGAATGTAGTGTCCCCACTCGTGCGCAATGATGCCGTTATCAAAGGTGGAATCTTTGAGTGCGCCGTTAGACAGTAGCTCGGCAGTGACCTCTTCGGATGCTTCGATTAATGCGCGTACGGGTGCGATATCATTGAATGAAACACCGACCGTCGGGACCACATTTGGCGTCACGTCGCCGAAAAGCACGTAATCGTCAGTCACAATAACGAGTGCTGCAGCACCCGCTATGCGTGCATTTTCCGCCTGCGTGACGTAGGTACAATCCGCGGCAGTGGGGCTGTCGACGAGCACGATGTTTCCAGTAACCTCCTCAATGTTGGTGATCGCCTCACAGGCATCGGTTTCTGTGCCTCCGTCACCCGCGAGACCATCAGTAGGCACGACGATCCTCGCCGACAGTGTGGGGTAGACCTGAGGACCAAACATTGCGGGCGCTGTAAAACCCATGAGACCAATCTCGGGATGCGAGGTAACCGTCAAGCCAAAATCCTCGCCGTACTCGATATCCTTCGATAGGAACAAATACTGCTGCATCCGCGGACTCGCGCCATCCGCTGGTGTGTACATGTTCGCGTTGTTAAATCCTGATGAGTCCTGTCCTTGAACGATCAACGGATCGCCCCCAATGCCACCTCGGTCGTAATTCAAAAACTGGGCGTTGAAGGACTGCTCGTCAAATCCGTGGTCGTACCACCAATCGTGAAGGTAGTTGTTCATGTAGAACAAATTTACAATCGCCGCGCTGTAATTGTCCTTTGTGGAACCGTTAACGGGATCGTACACATAGTTCCACGCCTGATCTGAGGTGAGGTCGGGGGAAATATCAGTCTCATCCTTGTCGTCACCGCCCGTGATATCACCATAAGCAAACGCATTATTGCCTTCCAGCGAACTGGTAAACCCAGGAATCCAAGGATCGACAGTGCTCAAAATCGGGAGCGCATCGACAGTTATTACCGTCATATCAACGATGTCTGTCGCGTCCGGCTCTTCATCGATCTTGGGAATGACATCGCCATGCGGACCTTGCAACAGAGACTTATCGGCTTGGCGCCCAAATACGCCGTACTCATACGCCTCATTTTCAACCAAGTTTCGGCGGTACAGCACCTCGCCATCTTTATCGACAACAAAGCTATACAACATCTCTTGGCCCGACGTCGGGTGTGTCACGCCCACCTCGAGGTAGTGCGCGGGAATGACTTCACGTTCACCCGGAAAATACACACGCTTAACTCGCGAGAGTCCGCGAAGCTCAAGGTCTGCGTTTGTCGTAAGCGTTGCCACATCGAAACGACCACGTCTCTTTGCGTCAATCACCGTAGCTGATACCGGCGAATCGGCCAGATCCGTGAGCGCCGCTGAAAACGCCTCATCCGTCGACCCGAAAGATCTCAGTTTTGGGCTGTCTGCCTGACCGGCAGGTACTGACGCAAAATACCCCGAGGCCGCCACCATGTTGTGGTCTTGATCCATCAAGATGTTCAGCTCGCGATTAAAGACCTCGACACCAAAAAGCGCCTGCCCAAACTTAGCGACAATAGCACCACGACCCATATCATGAAGTGAGGTCAGGTCTGCCGTTTGCGCTTGCTTCTTACGCGCGGCGCCCACCCCACTCATCACTTCTAAGTAGTGCCGTGCCGCAAACTCCGCACGATCAAAATCTTCGACCCCGTTAAACGTCGGGCGTTTAATCGTCGCGCGATTCCAGCGAAACGTGGTCGAACCCAAGTCTTGATCATATTGGTCTAAGGGGAAACGACTACTCGTTCTCAACCGCATACTTGCTGGAAGTGCGCGACGAGGCAAAACAAATTCATCTGCGCTTAGTACGCCGATGCTGGAGTCGATGTTGGGTTTGGACACTTCCGCAGGGGAGACAACCGCGGTCGCAATATTGGACACCCCAAGGAGGAGCAGAAAAGTGATGAGGTCTTTGTGACGGAGCGGAGTCATGGCTCCTCCTTATTATAATCAACGCAACTTACACTGCTTCACATTAGCACTTTTTACCTGCCCTGCCGACGTGGGCAGGACCCGGTCCGTGCCTCGACGAATCGGTGCACCGCGTTGAAGTTTAGTCGATCGACGTTAGAAAAAGGGCCGTTTATAACAGTCTTAGCGTCGGCTCCTGCATGACACCGAGTTGCTCACGCAACTCCAAAATATGATCAGACCAAAACCGAGCCTGACCAAACCAAGGGAACGCCCTTGGAAACGCGGGGTCGTCCCATCGCGACGCCAGCCAAAACGCGTGGTGCATGATCCTTAGCGTTCGCAAGGCCTCTATCCAAGCGAGTTGACGGGAATCAAACTCGTGGAACTCCTCGTATCCCGAGACAAACTCACTCAGCTGACGTTCCTGCTGAAAACGATCACCACTGAGAAACATCCAAATGTCTTGAATCGCCGGTCCCGACACGCAATCGTCGAGATCGACAAAGTGCGGCGTATCATCGCGCCAGAGAATATTTCCAGTATGACAGTCACCATGCACCCGTTGCATGTCGCGCTTGGTCATTGTCGAAAGCAACGATGCTGCTGTCTGCTCACAATCTTTAGCGAGGGTGCTGTAAGCGTTCATGAGCTCTCGGGGTACTGCCTGCTCCTCTAAAAAAACTCGGGACTCTGTAGCCATGCGTTTTGATGAGATGTCTCGTCGATGTAAAAACGGTTTAGCGCGCCCTATGCGATGAATTCGCCCCAAGGTCTGGCCGAGTCGGTAGAGGTGGTCGGGGTTGTCGAGCTCGGGCGGATAGCCGCCACGCCGTTCAAACACACTAAACCGTTGGCCGTGCGCGTGGTGAAGTGTTTTATCATTAACCCGCATGGGTGCGACAACCGAAATTTCGTGATCTACGAGCTCTTGGGCAAACGAATGCTCTTCGAGTATCTGCGCGTCGGTCCATCGACCGTGGCGGTAAAACTTCATGATAATCGGTTGCGCCCCCTCAACACCCACCTGATAGACACGATTCTCGTAGCTGTTCAGCGCTAAAAGCCGAAGGTCACAGACAAAGCCGATACTCTCAAGACAATCAACCACGCAATCAGGGGTCAACGAGTCATAGGGATGATTCATTCGTCAGTCTCACACCGGTAAATCATCGATTTATTCTCGCTTAGACACAGCTCCACAGCTTACCCGATTCCGACACATTGCTCATAGGTAAGGCTGCCACGGGTTGGCCCTACGACACAAAAAGCACGGTGACTCTGTGACGCCCACTGGTTAACATCGCTCCTTCGCCAAGGTATCTGGCCAACGAGTGAGCGTTTCGTGCAATTTGATCATGTCGTGTTAGTTGTGGACGACCTAGAACACGCTGTATCGGCCTTCAGCAATGAAGGATTTAATGTTGTCCGCGGCGGCATCAATGGGCCGACGCACAATGCGATCATCGCTTTTTCTGATGCCACCTACATTGAGCTCATTTCACTGCGGTCAAAAATCGTTCGCCGCGCATTTCAGTTTGCCAATGCGATTGGATTGCTCCGGCTAAGAGGCCAACTTCGCACAGACTTCAATAATCGACTAATGACCTGGTTTGGCAGCAAGCAGGGGCTGATGGACCTGTGTGTTCGAGCTGACAGCCTCGATGCGTTGTCACAAGGCGGCCAACACCTAGGTGGTGTGTTCACACCCAGCGTTCCATTTACCCGCACGCGTCCAGACGGCGTCCGAGTGATGTGGCGCCTCATGGGCGCTTGTGATTTGTCGGCGCCTTTTTACATCGAAGACATCACTGAGCACCGCTTGCGAGTACCCGATGGTGAAGCGCAATTTCATCCAAACGGGGCACTGGGAATTCTACGAATCGAAGCAAATCAACTACCTGGACACCCCGTGGATAACGTCCAATTTGTCGAGAATCTCTCACTCGGACAAAACGAGTTCAAGGTCGTTGTTAGCGCCGACGTTACTCACCCGAAGGCGCTTGATGTGCAAAAAATTTATGGCGCAAAAATCGTTATTCAAAATCATTAACCCGCTAAAACGCGCAAATAGCGCCCTGGGAACCGGTGGCAACTCGCACAGGGCTCAACGACGTAAACGATCAACACCGTGAACTCGATTACCCTGCGTTAAGGCAGATTCGAACATTTGGAACGCACAGGCATGAAACACTTCTCTCCCGCGGCAGACAACAATAAAGACCACATTTTACAGGCATTACTCCCCTACTTATCGGGTGACCTGTCCGTCTTAGAAATTGGGAGTGGTTCAGGACAGCACGCACTGCACCTGGCTCAGGCACTGCCAAACTTGACCTGGCAGCCCACTGACCGCGGTGCAGGATTTCCCGACCTCGTGGATAATATTGGGGCTTATGGCGGTGATAATATTTCACCGCCTGCGTTACTCGATCTGGCAGATGATATCTGGCCGGTCACACGTGTCGATCGGATTTACTCAGCGAACGTGCTCCACATTGTTCCTGAGCCCCTTGGCGAGCGTCTTCTCCGAAATGCGTCGAAAGTGCTCAGTGAGCGCGGTTTTCTTATGCTTTACGGACCCTTTAAGTACGGGGGTAACTTCACCACACCGTCCAATTCAGAGTTTGATCAGTGGCTAAAAGCACGTAATCCCGAAAGCGGGGTGCGAGACTTTGAGTGGGTCGAGCACCTCGCGTCGCAAACGGGGCTTCATCTGACAGCCGATCTTGCGATGCCAGCAAACAATCAACTATTGATCTTTGGCGCATAGCTCTCGCGGCGGCTCGGTGCAGCCCTTCGGGTGCCCCCAATCGTTCTGACGCGCTAAGTATCGGAATAGCGCGGAGGCCTCTTTTCAACAAAGGCCTGTAACCCTTCTTTAAAATCCTCGGTACCCGAGCACAGAACCTGATTTCGATTTTCTATCGCCATAGCCGCCTCTAAACTTCCTGCGTCAATAGACATATTGAGCCCTTCTTTTGTCAGCCGAAGCCCCATCGGCGAGGTGGCCAGCATTTCATCAACGAATACTTGACCCGCTTTTTCTAACCCTGAGTCGGGCACCACCTCGTTAACAAGGCCGATAGAAAGTGCTCGGCCCGCATCAACAAAGCGACCCGTCAGCATCATCTCCGAGGCGAAGGTGACGCCCACTAGGCGAGGGAGAAAGTAACTGACGCCCATGTCACACGATGACAGACCAATTTTTATGAAGGCCGAGTTCATCTTCATACTTTCACCCGCCACACGAATATCTGAGGCCAATGCAAAGGCAAATCCGCCTCCGCTCGCCGCACCCTGCACGAGCGAAATAATCGGCTGAGGGCACCGACGCATTTTTACGTAAACGTCGGCCAAATGTCCCTGAAACCCAAAACCACCGCCAAAGGGAGCACCTTTGAGTCCGTCAGGGTCTTTAATATCAAGCCCAGCACAAAAAGCGCGTCCGGCGCCTCGCATAACCACCACCCTGCAGGACCGATCTTGGTAGAGGTCACCAAAATAACGCCCAAGCTCAGTCGCCATCTGCGTATTAATCGCATTTAGGCGGTCGGGACGGTTAAGCGTCAACCAATGAACCTCACCCCTCACATCAATATCAATGGTTTCGTAGTTAGACACGGTGCCTCTCTCTGGTTATTGCGAACGTGAGACTGAGTGTCTACAAAGTGAGTGTTTCAAGCAATGCTTATCCAAACTGCGGCGTTTACGACGGTGATTGTAGGCTTAAGGCGGTTTTTAATTTTCCTCACGTCCGATTTTTGCTAGCGTTACCGATCAGCAGGCACGGCAGTGGACGAGACATGGAAGACAGGCGCGAGAGTGACCGACGCAAAGAGGAACGCCGCAAAGAACAGGAGCGGCGCCAAGAGCCTCGAGAGACACCCGATAGACGCGAGGAAGAGCGACGCAAGGGCGAACGACGCAGCGAGCAATAAATCGGCGTCGGGCTCTCAATGCGACCCGAGAGTGTGATTTATATCCGGGTCGTGCAAAACCGCCAACAGACCAGTCTAAAAGGAAGCCGATCATGCGCCGAAAAATACTCTCTCGCCTTCTAGGTGCGGTGGGCATTGTTTTCCTCAGCCAACCGACTGTGGCTCAGAGCTTAGGGAATCTCGCTCAATATCCACCCATACCTAAAATCCTCACGGTGACGACCGCAGACGATGGCATGCCAATGATCGAACCTGCAGAGATTGTCTTCGAATCCGGACGCTACTATCGTTTGACCATTGAATGCCCTGATGTTCGAGATGACCTACGGGGCTGGCGAATCGAGATGCCACAGTTACTGCGCAACGCACACCTGCGTTTAGTCACTATTGGAGACATAGAGGTGCACCTGCAAGGCTTAAGTTTCAACGCGATCGAATGTGACGAGATCGGCGCAGCGCATGTGAGTTTTGTACCGATTAAACCAGGCGCCTATCAGCTGTACGTGGGCAATGTTCCGCTGGCGCTCGGGAGGCCTATGGGCGAAGCGGGTGTTCAAAGAGCGGGCAAGCATGTCTTCGGTCAATTGAGAGTCGAATAAACACCGGCCTTTTTGCGGATCTTCGGTCGATGACCCTCCCCGAGCAAGGGCCTCTGTGATACGTATTCCTAAACCCCTGCCGATTGCTCTCGGCCAGTGACTGAATCCGACAACGCCAAGGAAAAATGCCAAAAACTGCACGTTTCACACACCCCAAGGTCGTTTTCTACGAGGCACTTCATCGCCTAATGTCGACCCCAGCGGCAAGGCGATCCCGAATCGTGTCTTTGTTACTGGTCGCCGTCTCGTCGGTCACGCAGTCCGCGGTGCTTGAAGAGGTTGTCGTCAGTGGGACTGTAGACCCCAGGGCGAGCGAACTCGTCACAGGCCAGGGAACCCGATCGGTGACCCGTCAGGAGCAAATTAGTCTCGCGTTGTCGCCAGCAGACCTCATGGTGGCAATACCTGGCGTTGCAGCCTCGGGACAAGGAGGATTGTTCCAAAGCTACAGCCTACGGGGCTTTGGCCGTTCCCGAATCCGCACGGAGGTGTCGGGTGTACCGATCATCACAGACCGTCGCGCGGGCAACTCGTTATCCTTTTTACCGCCGGCGTTTATTGACGCGATCAGGGCTGATATGGGTCCTGCGTCGAGTCTGTATGGATCAGGTGCAATGGGCGGTGTCATGAGCGTGTCATTGGATACGCCAGCGCGGACGTCGCTGGAAGTAAGCCGATCGTCGATGGGGGGGGCCAGTAGCGCTGTCGTCAAGGCGCCAATCTCTGAAAACCGCTCAGTTATGGCAGCGTTCCGTAAGGGTGGCCGTGGTCGCAGCAGCACTGCCCTACCCCTGAACACAAAATTCGAGCAGTCATCTCTCTATCTGCAGGAACAGCGGGCGGTGGGCGATGCCGTGGTCTCTGGAGAGTTCCTGGCAAGCCGCGGTAGCAACATCGGCAAGAGTAATACCTATTTTCCCGATGAGCGTGTCAGCGGATACCCAAAGGACCGACATGAGCTCATCAATCTTCGCATAGGTCTTCCCAGTCAAGCACTGCTACAAGGCTACTTGCACCAACAGGCCTGGACATCAAATACCGAGCGCCTTGAACAGCGCGAGAACACAACCCACTACAAGAGCCTGACCTACGGGGGACTGTGGAGTGCGATTCGCACGTCAGGTGCTCATGATGATCGATATGGCGTGGAACACACAGGTCGTCGTGGGGTCAATATCGCACAAACCGAGAGGGCGATGGGTGAGACCCCGATGTCCAGTGAATTAGTCTCAGACGGTGTGGAGCACGTGACCGGGCTGTTCGCCGAGCGAACATGGCACTTTGAAAACGTGACACCCCAAGTTGGGATTCGCGTCGACAGCGCTCGCGCAACCAATAGCGGAAGTACGCGGTCGCATAAGGACCTCAACGTTCAAGCACGGGTCAATTGGCGCTTAAGTCCAGACTGGAGTCTTGATTGGGAGGTGGGGACCGCTTATCGCTTACCGACATTGAGCGAGCTGTACTTTAGCGGCAAAACGCCGCGTGGCGAAGTCCGCGGCAATCCCAATTTGGCGCCTGAAAAAACAGTGGGGCTTCAAGCCACCTTGCTCAGAGAAGGACGCACAACCACTTTCGAGGTCACTGCCTTTTCAAACCGGGTGGACGACTACATCGAACGCTTTGAGATTACCGATGAGTTGCGCTCCTACAGAAACATAGGGTCCGGCAAACTCTGGGGTCTTGACGGTCAGCTGATCTGGCGCCACAGCGCTTTTACACAACGGTTGAGTTGGCAGTGGCAGAGAGGCACCTCCGCATCAGGTGCAACCTTGGCCGATCTGCCACCACCGAGCCTTAGGTACAATGGAACCTGGGCATCAAGTCGCTACTCACTTGGGCTAGATGTGCGCTACCAAGCACCACAGGACACCGTCGGCCCGGGTGAGCACCCCCTGAACTCCGCGCTCATTGTGAGCGCCAGTGCCCTTTGGAAATTTTCTGAAAAATGGCGGAGTGAAATATCACTAACCAACGGACTTGACCGTGAATACCGGGTGAGTGCTGACGACGATGCGCCGCTCTCCATTGGAAGAGCGGTAAAACTCACCCTGCTATGGCAGCCCTAGTTACTTTCCAACGCATTACCGTCTATGGCTTGCCCAACGGTCCACGGTGCTCCTGCCGCCTGCATTTCACGCTTTAACGTCGGTAAGGCCACATCCACCAACTCGTTGAGCTGAGCTTTTACCGGCTCAAAGACTGATCGGGCATGGTCAACGCTCTGCCGATGACTGGCCGTCGGACCGTAGCTTGAGTTAGAGACGCCTCTGCGCGCGTGTCCAAGCCAGCTGCTAACACTCATGGGTCCGTAACCACCAATGCCGTCCTGCACATCGACACCGAAAACAAGCGCTTCAATCTCAAACAGTTCGGCGCGTATCGCATGAACACGACGACTGCCCGATGGTAATGGACGCGACATGCGCGCAAGCATCGTGGTCAGACGATCGAGCTGCTGTCGCGCATCTCCAATGGTGTAACGTACCGCAGCGGTCTGTCCATAGAGGTCGTCAAGTTCAGTATTAAACCGCTCGATCTCGTCAAGTGGCGCACTCGGCAACGCACCCGTTCTCAGACGTTTCACGTTAAACGCAACCGGACCTGCCAAGACCTGTGTCTCACCGTTGTGACCCACCACCAGCTCAGCCTCGTAAGTGCCTGGCATCACCATGAAGCCACTCGGTGGGTCGCCTCGCCAATTATTGCCGGTTTCAATGGGGCCAGAATACGAACGACGAAGGTCCCAGGCAACACGGTTGAAGCCGGGCGTATTCGATGCGCCCACTTTACGTAAGATATTGCCCTCGGCGTCTTTGATCAGTAATGACACCTCAGGCTTTTCCTCTCGCGCCTCCGCGACAACGGCAGCCCAACCTGGAAATGAGACCGCTTTACCCGCGTCGACGGCTTCTTTCTCAGAGGCTTTTCTTCGCTGTTCTTGTGTCGTAAAGCTGTCAGCAAGGTAGTACGTGAAGACAGAACCAAACGGCGGGTTCTCAGCGACGTACAGGGAGTCGCCCTGGGACCCCTTTGGACGATACCCCAAGGGGCGCTTTTCAAAATACCAATACGCATCTCTCGGCGTGAAAAGATCGGCACTGTCCTTCGCATACTCCGCCTCAATGTCACGTAGTGCGGAGTAGTCATCAAGGACAAAGAAACCACGCCCGAAACTTGCCGCGACGAGGTCGTCTTCACGCGTTTGAATCTGAATGTCTCGAATCGAGATCGTCGGCATACCACCCGTTAACGTCTGCCAATTTCTGCCAGCATCAAAGGTCACGTAAACGCCGAACTCTGTGGCAGCAAACATAAGACTCGCGCGCTTGTGATCCTGCACCAAACGCCACACCAGATGCCGTTCGGGAATACCTTCGGTGATCATCCGCCAGCTGCGGCCTCGATTTTTACTGACTAAAAGATAAGGTGAAAAGTCGCCGTATTTGTGATTATCAAGCGCCACATAGACAGTGTCTGGATCGTGCAAATCGGCGCGTATGTCATTGATAAACGCACGGTCAGGCACACCGGGAAGTGATCCGACTTCTATCTTCCGCCAGTTCGCGCCGTCGTCCTGTGATACATGAATTAATCCATCGTCGGTCCCCGCGTAAAGCAGGCCCGCTTCGAGTGGTGATTCGGAGAGCGATGTGATCGAGTTGTAGTTGGACATGGCGTACATATCCCATGGCGAATCCCAACTTTGGGTACTCCCCATGATAGGCAGTGCAAAGCGCTCCTCATTACGCGTCAAATCGCCCGAAACTGCGGTCCAGCTGTCGCCTCGGTCTTCTGACTTCCAAATTCGCTGAGACGCAAAATACAGTCGGGTGGCTTTGTGAGGACTGACTAATATGGGCGAATCCCAATTATGCCGCTCAGGTGCCTCTGTGGGCGCAGACTGAGGTTGAATATAAACAGTCTCGCCCGTGCTTCTGTCGACGCGTGTCAAATTACCTTGCTGTGACTGCGCATAAACGATATCCGGATTTCCCGGCTCAGTGGCTGGCTGGTGCCCATCGCCGCCGAGAACAACAAACCAATCTGACGTTCGGATACCACTGACGTTGTCCGTACGAGAAGGTCCACCCTGTGTGTTGTTGTCTTGTGTGCCGCCGTAAATGTTATAAAACGGCTCAGCGTCATCCAAGGCCAATTTGTAATACTGCGTCAGCGGGAGGTTTTCCATGTAACGCCACTTCGACCCAAGGTCAAAGCTCTCGTAAACACCACCGTCGGTACCCATCATAATGTAATCTGGATCAGCAGGATCAAAGACTATCGCGTGCATGTCCCCGTGCTGGTTAGGGTGCTCCATGTAACTAAACGTCTTTCCGCCATCTGTCGACTTTTGTACCGTAGGCCCCACGAGGTACAACCAGTCAAAATGATGCGGACTAGTGAAAATTTCCTGATAATAGTGGGGCCCGGTGCCGCCGCCCACTGCATCAGCACCCTCCTCCCAACTCGCACCGGCGTCATCGGATCGCCAGACGCCGCCCTCGCGACGATTCAACTCTATCGCGGCGTAAAGCACATCCGTGTCCTGGTGTGAGATCGCCAGTCCGATCTTTCCCATATTTCCTGAGGGCAAACCGGTCTTGAGTCGCTGCCAGGTTTCGCCACCGTCAGATGACTTGTGAATTCCACTCTCAGGTCCGCCGCCCATATAGGCCGCTACCGTCCGGTGATGCTGCCACGTAGCCGCATACAAAACGTCCGGATCACTGGGATCAAGCACAACGTCGGTGACGCCAGTCCACTCACCCTCAGCGAGAACGCGCTGCCATGATTCTCCACCATCGCGGGTCTTGTAGAGACCCCGCTCTCCCCCGGGCGTCCACAATGGGCCCTGTACGGCCGCCCAAACAACATCGGAATTATCAGGATGAACTAAAATCGTTGAGATGTGCTGAGACTCGTTTAGCCCCATGTTGCTCCAGGTCGCACCACCGTCGTCGGATCGATAGATACCGTCACCAAACCCAACGTGTCGACCACCCACATCCTCTCCGGTACCCACCCAAACGCGAGACGGGTTAGAAGGGTCAACGGTCACATTTCCTATCGAGTAAGAGGCTTCATTGTCAAAAATTGGCGTCCATGAAACACCCGCATTTTCGGTTTTCCACACCCCACCGGAACCCGCGGCGACATACCAAACGCTGGAGTCTTCAGGGTCCCAGTCAATATCTGAAATCCGACCGGACATGAAAGCCGGCCCTAGGTTTCGCCACTTGAGACCGCTCAAATCAAGACCGTCTCCCTCCTTGGCATAAACAGTCTGTGACAGCGCAGTTAGCGCGATTACGGCCAGTGTAAGCAAACGATGCATCGTCAAAACCCTCTCTATCGATGACACCAAGACTATCACCCGTACTGCCGTTGACAAGCGCGGGTTTTAAATGAGTAACGCGCTTCTGAGGTTCACTGTGTCACAAGGTAGACGCGGGATTGCCGAGCGCAAGCGAGTGGAACGTCAGCCCTGCAGTGTTCGCTATTTTTAGTACGCTTTAGACTGCCGCAGACACACACAATACTGCGCCGGCGCTCGGCTCGATCTTACTGAGTTTGGGACGGTACGCGTTCCGCGCCGACGCCAATACGGTCGCTGCGATGTCGATGCGTCACCATTTTTTCGTGTAGGTCCGTAATCGCGGAGCGCGCCGTTGTCTTGAAGAGAAAGGGCAAAATCGCATGAACGGTGCATGCAAGCCCAGCAAGCATTAAGTGCAAGCCAAAGGTGGACGCACTGCTCATATGCTCAAGATAGGTTTCACCGACAGACTCCGGATGTGATGTGAATAATCGATTGATCATAGCCCCTCCTAGTCGAAGGGAAACGATATCAATAACTTTGCGCATTTATTTTCTAATTTTTGGATATAAAATCGGCTAAAGTAGAATTAATTTCTACTTTTTGCGATTTGAGGCAAAAAAATGGACTCAATAGATCGAAAAATCCTTCAAGCGCTGCAGGAAGACGCCTCAGGCTCTATTTCAGACATTGCCGACCGCGCAGGTGTTTCTCAAACGCCGTGTTGGCGGCGCATCAAGAAACTCGAGGATGCAGGGTTTATCGACAAGCGTGTGGCGCTTCTAAACCAAAAAGCATTAAACCTAAAGATGACTGCTTTCGTGATGATCAAAACGTCTCAGCATGACGAAGCATGGCTCAAACAATTTTCTGACGGCGTTCGGCAAATCCCGGAAATCGTGGAAATTCATCGCATGGCGGGCGATGTCGACTATTTGCTTAAGCTTGTTGCCGGAGATGTTTCCGAGTACGACGACATTTATAAGCGATTAATCAAGGTTGCTGAATTCGCCGACGTCAGTGCAGGGTTTTCCATGGAATGCATTAAGTCCTCGACGCAACTCCCCCTCGATCGCCTATAGCGCGCAAATTAGCGAACTGCAGGATGACCCTGTAAATTATCGTAGGCTACCCACCTGACTCTGAGCGGAACTCGTGCCACGCTGCGACGCTCAAAATCATCGTTGACTGCCTGATTCATCGTCGTTAACCCGTCCACCAGCGGACCCTTTGCCCCAACACTCCGCGCACACCCGCTGGCGGAAAAAATTTTAGTTTGCTCCAAATCACAAGCTAGGGTTCAATGCGGTATCGCATAAAAAAAATAAGGCTCGATGATGCGCAATACAGTTTTCAGAAGACTGCTGTTCCTTTTGAGCGGCGTGACCTTTTTGGGAATTTGCTTGCTGGCTAATGTCACAGTGCACGAAACACTTGCAGGCCAGCTGAACCAATGGGCCGGTGCTGTGAGCACACAGTGTGACTCGACTCGCGGGGTGGGTCCCTGTTACTGAGTCCAACAAATCCGCTTTCCGTAAGCTGAGCCCCCGGTTACAGCGCTGAATCTCTGGAGAAGAGAGAGAAAAGTCGGTGCTGCAGCATCGGAAGAATCACGTTACGCCCCACTTTTGACCACTGAATAATCCCACGCTGGAAAGACTCTCTGGCAATGACGCGGTCTGCGTACGACGTGATTCTCGACTCGCCCTTCCATAACAGAGGCTCAAGCCCCAACCAGCGAAGCCGATAAAGAACAACGCCCCATTGAATGTCGGCCAGACTCAATGCGTCGCTTGCGAGCCATCCTCCAGAATCGAACGGCCCCTCGTCTAACTGTTGCTCAAGATCACTAAGTTCCGCTTTCGTAGATTCAACGATTGCAGCAAGTTGACTGGGCGTGACAATTGCCTCGTGGGTTGCCTCTATCACTGCCCGCTTCTTTTCGTAGGCATGCTTGAGCGTTTCATCGTGTTGATACTTCTCGATGAGCCTTGAAAGCAGCTCGATTTTATCTTGATGGTATCGACCTTGCTCGGAGACATTGCCTAATGGAAATGGCTTCTTAACGCCCTCGATATGCCCGTACGTCAGGGCTTCGATAAATAGAGCCGCTGCCTTATCAACCCAATGGGTGACGTCTTCTTTTTCATGCTCAGCGGTATTGAAGCAGTTGTTTGCGACACCAAACCGATCGGCAAGGTGGGCCAGAATGTTGACCGAATCGGTCGTGACTCTCCCGTCGATGACCAGAGTAGGGACAACACACCGTGCGTTTATGCGCGCGTAGCTGGGGGAGAATTGCTGCTGAGCAGGCAGTAAAATAACGTGTGACTGCCAATCAACACCGATTTCCTCCAGACCCTGCCTTACTTTTTGAGAGTCTAATGACAGCGGGAAATGGTAGAGATGAATCCCTTTCTTGGGCGCCCAGCGCGATGGAACATCGGTCAATGGCTTATCCACCAACCCTGGGTCAGTTGCATAGACGGGCTTCAGTCGCATTGGTCAATACCTTTCCGCTGTGCGAGTGCTAAAGGTAACATCATTCGCAGAAGACGCCCTGCTCGACCTAGAACAGAGCAGACCAACCGTTGGTCATGAACACGCTGTCAACGCGAGCTCCATCGGGGTTCTGAGTTGTACAGTGCGCAACACACGAGGCTATTGGCTGACGCTTAGGATGTGGCGGAGGGGGAGGGATTCGAACCCTCGATACGTTGCCGTATACACACTTTCCAGGCGTGCGCCTTCGACCACTCGGCCACCTCTCCGTGGCCCGAATTCTAACACACAGCTCACCCGTCTTGGGCGGATTTTCTACCCTCAGAGTGAAGTTAAGCCGCGTTTTGAACCACAGTGCGCTCCGCAACCGGCTCGCCGCTTAAAAGGTATCGGCCTAACGGTTGTTGACCCAGCGTGTCGGTGGCGCCCAAGAGACCATCCCATGCCTGCTGGCCGGCAACATAAACGGACTCTACGATACCCTCAGGACGATTCACCATTTGTTGATGCTCGAAAATTTCTCGGTACTCCAAAACGCGAGTCTGATCAGGTTCCCAGCCATCGAGCGCATCTGGATTAATAATCACCATGTCCGCCCGCGCACCAATTTCAAGCGTTCCAGCATCAATTCCAAAGACTTCAGCGGGGTCTTTGGTTAGCCGGCGCACCACCTGCGCAACCACACCCTCCCCTTGCTCTTTCGCGAGCTTTAGCGACATTAAGTTGCTGTCAAAAAATGCCATATTGGTGATGTGTGCACCTGAATCGTTAAATCCAGGTAGTGTATTTTCGTGCAAAAGAAATTCAAGCGTTGCTTTATTTTCAGCGTTAGCAACGTCTGCATAAAACCGAAAGCTTTTGTCATAGGTACGCAGCATGTGTAACGCGAAATCGGCGTCGTCGTGTAATTCAAACGCTATTGCCTCAAACGCTGCTCGCTCATCTTCAGACCGTGCAGCAGAAGTATCGCCAGACTTGAATCGCTGCGCTCGCGTCATGACCTCTGCGAAGCTCTCTCCGTCCCACTCTGAACATGGAGCCCCGTCAAAAATCAGCTTCTCAGGCTCTCGAATAACGAGACTGTCTGGCAGCCCGCGCTTGGCCTTCCAACTGGCAAAGTCCCCACCCGTACGACCGTGACGCCACTCTTTTCGAAAGCGCGCAACCCAATCTGCGTCGTTCATGAGACGCTGTCGCCCTTCATAATCGTCGTACTCTAACGATATGAGCTCAGCAGTCGAGCTCAACTCCTCGAACAACGGACTCACAATACCGTCGGACCACACTCGAAAATTAGTCCCCAGCGCCTGGAAATGAAGCCGTCCATCTAAAAACTTACTGTTCAGTAACTTCGCCACACCCAAGAACAGCTTTGACGCATTGGGGGCAGCCGTCATTTGCATGGCTGACAACGCCGAGGTTTTTAGGGGTTTTCCAAACAGACGACCGCTGGTCAGCGTAAAGTAAAACAGTGCCTTTAACCGGTTTTCGATAATGGGCGTCGTTTGCCACACGCGGTCGTATTGACGAACGACTTTTAAGAGCCGACGAAGCTCGTTAAACGACGCAAACTGGGTCGGTATACGCTTATCGGTGTGCGGGTCGTTTGACAAGTAGTGAAACGGCAAGCCATCTGTACTCAAACCCAAGTACCCCAGCTGCATCGCTCCCTCAAGAATTTGCTCCATTTTTTTAAGTTCAAGCTCAGTGGGTGCTCGACTGATACTCGCGTCCAGACCCATAACCTCAATACGCAGCATTGAGTGCGGGACAAACGCGGCGATATTAGGTCCTAGGTTCAGTCCTTCAAAGTGTGCGAGATAGTCTTTGGGATTGTCCCAGGTCATGGCTTTTGCGCACTTGCGCAGTACGGCCTTTGGAATATTTTCAACACGCGTAAAGCAATCAACGATGGGCTCTTGTCCCTCTGTTTCTTGGGGACCAAAACACGTTCCCAAACTACAGTTGCCGACCACTACCGTCGTTGTACCGTGACGAACCACCTCATCGAGTGCGGGCGCCACCTCGACTTCAAGGTCCAAGTGCGTGTGTATGTCGAGCATGCCCGGAAGCAGCCACCGACCTGCGGCATCCACACAACGAACGGCTGCGTCTCTCGGTAGATCAGCGCCTCTGGCCGCAACCCGACCACCCGCAATAGCGACGTCTTCGACGCGCCCAGGCACACCCTCACCATCGAAAACTTTTGCACCTGTAATAAGAAGATCCCACTGCGCCATGCGTTTACCTTAGTGTTGTTTTTGTTGATTAGGATACCGTGTTTTCGCAGCGCCTGACACGCGCCGACGGCCTGCTCTACCCTACTGCTCGAACAGGCGCTCAAATCGTGGCTTGCACGCCTGTGAAGACCGCCAAGGTGTTATATCAATGCCCCCACGTCGTTGAAAAAAACCCACCACGTGAAGCTCATCAGGTGTCAGCGCGCGTTCGAGTCTGGTAAATAAATCCTCAATGCATTGCTCGTGAAACCCTTGATGGTTTCGCAAGGCATCTACCGACTCACCGATCAGCCCGGCATTGAAGTGTGTTGATGACACATCGATGATCAAACTGGCCCAATCAGGCTGAGCAGTAACCGGGCACAATGACCTGAATCCGGAGCAAGCAAAGCGCGTTGTCGAACCGTCGCTCAGCCCCAAGTGGGCGATGTCGTCAAGTAGCCAAGAAGCTGATCGGAGGTCTACCGAACTCATCATTTCGAGCATTACCGGGGAACCGGTGACCGCAGCCAGGTCGTTACAGATGCAGCGTATAGCGGCATTATCGTTTTCGAACACATGCGCATTGAGGGAGTTTAGGTAGAGCTTTAATGACTTGGACTCAACGGTGAACGGGCTCGACGCGGGGACGACGAGCACACCAGTGGCGTAGCGAACCTGCCCGTCCGGCAGTAACCAACTCAGCTCATAGCAATGCCACACATCGTGCCCTTGATCGACGTGTAACGACGGACCTGTAATACCGCGCCGGCCAAGGCTTCTGTCAATAGGTTCCAACACCTCTGGCGCATAGTATTGCGGCGCGGCAACCTTTTTCCCTAGAACCGCATCCACAGCCTAGGTCCTCAAGCGACTGCCCGCGCGCAGCAGGTGCATGGCATAAGCAAACGATATCAGTGTCAGGCCAATCAGCATGGTGAAAGAGACGGTGATGTCTACGTCACTCACACCAAGGACGCCAAACCGGAATGCATTCACTACATAGACCAGCGGATTAATCTGCGAAATGCCCGCCCAGAAATCGGGCAGTAAATCGAGCGAATAAAACACACCGCCCAAGTACGTCAGTGGCGTCAATACGAACGTTGGGACAATATTCACGTCGTCGAAGGTATTGGCAAACACTGCGTTGATCAGTCCGCACAACGAAAAAGCAATCGACGTCAGCCCCACTACGCTGACCACCACAAACCAACTGTGAATATCGAGTTTGGTGAAAAACAGTGCTACCGACGTCACAATAATGGACACCAAGATACCGCGCGAAACACCGCCTGCGGCATAGCCCAGCACAATGACGTAATTGGGTGTGGGGGAAACCAGCAACTCTTCAATGCTGTTGTTAAATTTTGCGCCAAAAAACGAGCCCACAACATTGGCATACGAGTTAGTAATGATGGCCATCATGATCAGTCCGGGAACAACAAACTCCATGTAGCTCACGCCGCCCATGGTCCCTATTCGCTTTCCAATGAGCGTGCCGAAGATCAAGAAATAAAGCGACATGGTAATCGCCGATGGCAATAAAGTTTGCGTCCAGATACGCAGGTATCGTCGCACCTCTTTACGCATAATCGTCAGGAAGGCGATCCACTGTTCATAGGCACTCATGATGCACCCTCCAGGACGTTCACAAACATTCGTTCAAGTCGATTTTCCTTATTACGCATGCTCACAACGGTCACCCCCGCCTGGCTCAACGCCGCAAATACGGGTGCAAGGTCCTGCCCCTTGGCCAATTCGACTTCCAGACAGTGTGGCTCTACCTGACGAAGCGTATACCCTGCAATAGCAGTGCCAGCGGGTATTTCATCCTGTGTGTCGAGTAAAAATGTTTCACTGTTGAGGTCCCGAAGTAAGTCTTTTATCGCACCTCGCGTCACAATTTTACCCTGATTGATGATCGCCACATTACGACAGAGCAGCTCAGCCTCCTCAAGGTAGTGGGTCGTCATAATAATGGTGCGACCCTCGGCATTTGTTTCTCTAAGAAAGTCATACATGCTCCGTCGCATTTCAATGTCCACACCGGCCGTGGGCTCATCGAGAATAAGGACTCTGGGCTCGTGAACCAAGGCGCGAGCAATCATAAGTCGGCGCTTCATGCCCCCTGACAGCATTCTCATTTGGACGTGTTGCTTGTCGAGTATCCCTAGCTTCTCGAGATAATAAGTCGCCCGCTCACGCGCTATGCTGATGGGAATGCCGTAGTAGCCCGCTTGGTGGATTAAGACGTCCTCGACATTTTCAAAGACGTTAAAGTTAAATTCTTGCGGCACAATACCGATCTGCTTTTTCGCAAGCGAGAAGTCCTCGTCGATATCGATACCGCAAATTTTTACGGACCCCTCGGACTTCGACACCAAAGAACTCAGGATACCGATCGTTGTCGACTTGCCTGCTCCGTTAGGACCCAGGAGTGCAAAAAAGTCACCCTCTTCTACTTTGAGGTCAATTCCTTTAAGGGCTTCAAAGCCATTTGCATAGGTTTTTTGCAGGTTGGAAATTTCTAACGCGGCCGACATGGTGGCTCCAGAGTAAAACGAGGCGCGGAGTTTAACTAAATTACGGCTGTTTTTCGAAACCTTTAACAGAACTCTTGACGCAGGTGAGTATGATTACTACTATGCGCCACCTTGCGAAGAGCACTAGCTGCAACAAGTTCCGTCCCCTTCGTCTAGAGGCCTAGGACACCGCCCTTTCACGGCGGTAACAGGGGTTCGAACCCCCTAGGGGACGCCATTTTTTTAGCGGGAATAGCTCAGTTGGTAGAGCGCAACCTTGCCAAGGTTGAGGTCGCGAGTTCGAATCTCGTTTCCCGCTCCATTTTTTTTCATCTCATTGCGTAAGTGCGTACAATACGGCGCTTTCCAGCGCTAAACAGCGCGCGACAATGAGCATAAAGCATGACTGACTACTCTCCGGCTGAACTCGACACCCTCGCTTTGCACGCAGGCGGCAAGCCCGACCCCACCACAGGTGCGCGCGCTACGCCGATTTATCAAACAGCCGCCTATTGCTTCCCAGACTCCGATTACGCCGCCGCGTTATTCAATATGGAGCGGCCCGGGCACGTCTACTCTCGACTCAGCAACCCCACAACGGGTGTGCTAGAAGAGCGCATCGCCGCGCTGGAAGGCGGCGTGGGTGCCATCGCAACCGCTAGCGGGCAAGCAGCATTGCAGTTGGCCATCATGACCATCATGGATACGGGATCCCACATTGTGGCATCGAGCGCCCTTTACGGGGGCAGCCACAACTTGCTTGCCTACACGCTTCCTCGGTTTGGTATTACGACCACGTTCGTCGATACACGCGACGAACAGGCACTGCAAAGGGCGATTCAGCCCAATACTCGACTCGTTTTTGGCGAGACTGTCGGAAACCCAGGCTTAGATGTTCTTAATATTCCTAAAGTGGCTGAAATCGCTCATGCACATGACATACCGTTGCTCGTCGATTCCACGTTCACAACCCCATACCTAATCAAGCCCTTTGATCACGGTGCCGATTTAGTCATGCACTCGGCCACAAAGTTTTTAAGCGGTCACGGTATTGTCATTGGCGGCTTATTAGTTGATGGCGGCCGCTTCGATTGGGATGCATCCGGTAAGTTCCCACAGCTCTCCGAGCCTTATGAAGGCTTTCACAACCTCGTATTTACTGAAGAATTTGGGCCTGCTGCATTTATTTCTAGAGCGCGCAAAGAGGGTTTACGCGATTTTGGCGCCTGTCAAAGTCCGACCAGTGCGTTTTACATCATGCAAGGTATAGAAACGTTGGGGGTCCGTATGGAGCGGCATATCGCCAATACGCGTGCGATTGTCGATTTTCTCAGTGCCCACGATGCCGTGGCTTCAGTGACGCATCCTGATCTGCCGTCGCACCCGGATCACGCGCTTGCCAGCACACTGCTCCCCAAAGGCGCTAGCGCTGTATTTACCTTTGAGATCAAGGGAGGCCGCGATGCCGGTATTGCCTTCGTAAACGGACTGAGTCTCTTTTCTCACCTTGCGAATGTCGGGGACGCAAAGTCCCTTGTGATTCACCCCGCAAGCACCACTCATTTCCGCATGGATGAGGCGGCTTTATCGGCAGCGGGCATTGGCGAAGGAACGATACGCTTGTCCATCGGACTCGAGGACGCAAAGGACCTGACCAGCGACCTCAAAGCGGGCCTTCGCGCGGCATCAAAAGCGGCTGGAGGGTCACGCTGATGCACATTAACCTCGGTGGTAAACAGGTCTATCTCTACACAAACAATAAAGACATCGACGCAACCAAAAAGACCGTCCTGTTTATTCACGGAGCGGGATTCGATCACAGTGTGTGGACACTGTTTGCGCGTCACTTTTCACGTCATAACTGGAATGCGCTCGCAATCGATCTTCCAGGACACGGACGCTCCGGGGGTGAAGCACTGCTTTCCATTGAGGATAATGCGGCTTGGATAATCGCGCTTCTCGACCAATTGGACCTCACAAAAACTGCACTCGTGGGGCACAGCATGGGCAGTCTCGTTACCTTAGAGGCCGCCTCGCGTTTGGGTGAGCGCGCTTCACACGCTGTTTTGATCGGCTCGATTGCACCAATGCCGGTCTCTGAACCTATTTTAGATGCGACAGCGGGAAAACCCCATCTTGCGCACTCCATGCTGACCTCATTCGCATTCAGCAAGCGCAATCTCCTCGGCGGTAACCCCAACCCCGGCATGTGGATGGTCAGCGACAGTATGCGACGCTATGAGGATGAGGACACCATGGCGCTTGATCGAGACATGAGGGCCTGTAACGCCTATACGCGAGGCCTTGAGGCCGCATCGGAGATCACCGCGCCGACACTCATGATTCACGGCGATGCCGATCGTTTGACGCCGATCAAAGCGACTAAACCACTTCTCGCCGCACTGGCGAATGCGCGATTGAACACGGTACCTGGCGCCGGCCACACGTTGATGGTCGAAGACCCAAACCACGTGCTGGATCAATTAAAAGTTCATCTGTTTTAGGAATCAAAATGAGCCCGACAGTAACTCTTCTAGACGGTGGTCTGGGACAAGAGCTGATCAAACGCAGTTCAGCGCCCCCCCACCCACTATGGGCCACACAGGTCATGATCGACGAGCCACACTTGGTTTCAGAGATTCATCGTGATTTTTGTGACGCAGGTGCGCGCGTCATTTGTTTAAATACTTACGCGGTCAGTCGTCATCGATTAGCCACCTACGCGCCGGAAAAATCGCTTCAAGAGGTCTTGGACGCGGCTCTCGCTGCAGCGGATGCGGGTATTGCATCGTCACCAAGTGCTTCTGAAGTGAGCACTGTCGCGTCGCTACCACCGCTTAACGCGTCTTACGATCACACCGTTGCCCCTGATTTTGAAAGCGCCTACGCACAGTATCGTGAGCTAATTTCACTGCAAAAAACCACTGTCAGCGCATTTCTCTTGGAGACGATGAGTAATATTGCCGAGGCGACAGCGGGCGCGAAGGCGATCCGTGATGAGGGGGTTGTGGGGGCCGTTGCCTTTACGCTCAGCGACCGAGACGCCACAAAATTGCGCTCTGGAGAGCCCTTAGACGCCGCCATTGACGCAGTACTGCCTCACACGCCAGACGCTATTTTGATCAACTGCTCCACACCCGAAATCGTCACCGAAGGGCTCAAAATTGTGGCCAAATCAGGCATTAAGTTTGGCGCTTATGCCAACGGTTTTGTCTCGGTCGACGCACTGGTACCGGGCAGTACCGTCGATCGACTCGCCGAGCGAAAGGACCTGGGACCCGACGAGTATTTAGAGTTCGTGAAGTCATGGCTTGAGATTGGTGCAGAAATCGTGGGCGGGTGCTGCGAGATCGGCCCTGCACACATCAAGGCAATCAGTACGTACCTAGCGAGCGAGGGAATTACAACCAGTCGCAACATCGGGTCCTAAGACCTCAAATCACTCCTCAGACTTAAGATCAATCGAAAGACTGTTTATGCAGTACCGAAGCCCAGTCTGAGTGGGGCCATCGGGGAACACGTGGCCCAAGTGCCCGCCGCAGTTTTGGCACAAGACCTCGGTCCGGAGCATCCCATGACTGGTGTCTCGCTCTTCTTCAACAACACCTGCGACCGCCGGCTTATCAAAGCTTGGCCAACCGCAGCCGGCATCAAACTTACTGTCTGACTCGAACAGTACTTCCCCACACCCCCGGCACGCATAAGACCCGGAATCCGTTGTATCCCAATATTCACCGGTGAACGCACGCTCAGTCCCTTTCTGGCGAAGTACGTGGTACTCGTCCGGACTCAATTTCGCACGCCAATACGCATCGTCTTTCTCTGTCATCACCCGACTCCTTAAACTTTCAATCACTTATATATGTGGACCGAAACGTAAATTTCAATGTCTCACTGACACCCCTAAGGCCGACAACATTGCCCTAAGCCCGCTTTTTTCTTCGCTCAATTGAACATTCAGGCCATTGAGTTGATCTCGTAAAACGTATTCTCGTCGCTGAGACTCGAAACATTCAGACGTCGCCAGCTCACTCCACCGGCGGCGGAAATTCAGATCATCTGTACGCAGTCGACCGACGCGGGCCACCAGCTCTGTCACCGTCTGAGAAACACTCGATGTCGATTCGAGTGCCCAAACTTGCTCCGAGCCCACTTGACTTGGGCAGGGCCGAGACTGCATTAGACCGAGTGACCCCGCGAGCGCGTCGATCAAAAAGTCCGTGGCATTTATTTTTGACTGCTGGCTGTAACCAGCGATGTGCGGCGTGCCGTACCGCACACCCGCGAGTAATGTCGGATCCACGCGCGGCTCATCAGGCCAGGTGTCCAACACCATATCAACCCCACGCAGTAATAACATTTCGGCCGCTGCGACGGTCAGCAGCTTCCCCCTTCCCGCGTTTATCAACAAGGCATCGGATGGGATCCAAGAGGACTCCGCGAGCCCAATCATGTGATAACTCGGATCGGGTTCGTTGGAGTGCAAAGAGGCGTGTAATGAAACGACCGAGCATTGCAGTACTTTTTGCAGATCAGCGGACTCAATTCCCGCACCAAAGTCTGATACAAATGGATCAAAGACACGCACTGCCGCACCCAAATCGACGAGCCGCGCCGCAAGCTGTCGTCCCACATTGCCATACCCGACCAAGCCGACGGTCGCTCCCTCCATGACGGCTTCGAGGCGCCCACAAAGGCCAATGGCACTCAATACATAGTCACCCACCGCCTGCGCGTTACAACCGGCAGCACTGGCAAAACCAATCCCACTTGCACTCAAATAATCAAGGTCAACGTGATCGACACCCGCGCTCGCCGTCCCAACAAAGGAGACGCTACTGCCCTCGAGCAACGCCGCATCAACACGTGTGACTGTTCGAGTCAGCAGTCCTTGTGCACCGCAGAGCGCCTCCGGACCAATGTCTCTTCCCGCAACCGCAACCAAGTCGACGGGGAGCTGTGCGAGTCGGGGCGTGATTGTAATAGCACTGTCTAAGACTATTTTAGGTCGCATGATTACCCTGGGCGTGTTCACGTCGTTGACGGAGGCTGTCTCGAAACACCGCTGCGCGTTGGGGCAGCCCATTGAGTCTAAACACAGCGGCTTGCGCGCAAACAGCGGCTGCGAAACGAATCACTAAGGGGTCATCCAGCGCCACACTGAGGTTATCCACACTCACCTTAAACGGAAGATTGAGCGCCTCACAAAACAACAGCTCAATCGCCTGTGGGCGTGTCTCGACTTCGTAAAACGCCGCCTGTCGGGAACAATCCCTTCCCTCCGCACGATACCAGTACCCATAGTCAGGTAACTGACGTCGAAACCTACCCGCGACACACCAATGCGCCACCTCATGCAGCGCACTTCGCTCAAAATCTTCTCGAAAAAAAATAGTGGCTGGATGACCCGGCTCGTAAAATGGTTCAGCCGCGCCACCGCTGAGTACGGTGCGCTCCGTGACACTAAACACACTGTTGAAGACGCCAATTATTTCATCACTGAGCTGCGCATTAATCACGCTTCAGTCCGCCTTTCTGACCCGGTATACAAATTGGTCAGCGACAGCTTTGTGATCAAGCAAGTGGTGCCCCAAAAAATCACAAAACTTGACGACATCACGCTGTGTAGAGGGGTCGGTGGCCGTCAGACGCACAATATCGCCAGGCGCTGCACGCCGCATTGCGGCATGGAGCATCATTACGGGCTCTGGACACGTCAGCCCCACTGCATCGACCTCATGCTCCATGACGACAGCACCTACAACCAAGAACCGCCAACTGCAGCCAACTAAAGCGGCTTTTTAAAGCGCAGTGTCATGCGGTCGCTTTCACCAATCGCCGCATATTTCTCACGATTTACATCACCCGCACGAAAGTTAGGCGGCAGCGTCCAAACGCCACCCGAGTAATCTTTCGTATCGCGAGCATTCGCGTTGATCTCGCTTCGTCCATCCAACACAAACCCGGCAGCTGTTGCCAAAGCGATAACTTTGCTCTCGGGTACGTAGGCGGTACGCTTCATCTGGTCGAGCGTTATACCCTCATCACCGCGATGCTGAACGATCCCTAAGGTCCCGCCCGGCGCGAGGACATCATAAAGGTTTGCAAGCGATGCCTCTGCCGTTCCTGCGCGAAGCCAGGAGTGAACATTACGAAAGACCAACGCCATATCGATTGCCCCTCCCTCGACTTTCATCGGCTTTCCCGGGGGCTGCATCACGCGCACATCGACGTTGGCGTAGACGTCATTGTCTCGCCCCAGCTTCTGAAGGTATCCCCCCAGAGAGCGTCGACCATACGCACTACCGTTTGGCGAGCCGTGTCCGGCAACCAAATTGCCGTGCGGCGCTAACAGTGGCGCAAGGACTTCGGTATACCAGCCACCGCCCGGTGACACTTCAAGGACGGTCATTTCACCTTGCAAGCCAAAAAACTCCAATGTTGCTCGAGGGTGTCTCTCTGTATTGCGCGCAATATTCGCATCAGTACGATGCGCACCGCTCAACGCCGTATCCCAGTCGAGCGTCTTGTGCCCATCGGCAAGGGCCAGCGGCGCTAAAAGCGTCAGTAAAACCAACGAAAATCGTTTCATAGTCAACTCCTATTAAGAATTTTGCGTATATACCCTCGATACGCCGTCCAACATGTCAATAATACCCGCAAGTCGCGTTCAAGGGGATCCATGCAGCAACAATACGTCATTACATTTGCAGGCGCCGATAGAACAGGCCTCGTCGAAACCCTTGCCGACCTGGTCAAAGCCCACGGCGGCGATTGGCAGCAAAGTGAGCTTACTCGACTCGGGGGTGCGTTTGCAGGCGTCATCTTGGTGTTCGTCTCCGACGAGGGGTTTAACGCGCTGGATCAAGCGGTTCAGACCAGCGGAAATACGGACCTGTCCATTCACCTGACCCGAGCAACGGCTGAACCTCACATTGAACCGAACCTACGCTTGACATTGACCGGGCCTGATCGACCCGGAATCGTCTATGAAATTACACATGAGCTTGCGGAGTTACAGATCAACATTCTCCATTTCAGTTCCCACGTGCAAAGTGGCGCTTGGTCTGGTGAAGCTCTTTTTATCGCAGACTTAGAGACACGTACTCCTGCTGAGCTAGACCTTGATGAGCTGCGCGATCGCTTGGACGCGGTCGAAGAAAAAATGACCCTCGAAATCGATATCGAATCCGATTCGGCTTAAGGCCTGCGCCGCAACCAGCGCAGTAAAAAACCCGAAGGCACCGCGATTAACGCCAGTAAAAATACACCCTGAACACTGAGCCATACGTAATCGAGAAGCTTGTCGGCGGACACACCCACAATATCGACGGCACCCCAGAACAATGCCAGTGTGGCCAGCACGCCCAAAACTGCTGTGCGCAGTGCACGAACTTGTCGTTTACTAATCACTCAGCGTATCCCATTAGATGATCGGCGTCGGCGACGTCACGTCCGCGTTTTGGCCTCGGTGGCGCAAGGCATGATCGATCAAAACAAGCGCAAGCATCGCTTCTGCGATGGGCACGGCCCTGAGGCCCACGCATGGATCGTGCCGCCCCGTGGTAATGACATCCGCGGGGTCACCGTTAACATCAATCGACTGACCCGGTACTTGTATGGACGAGGTTGGCTTCAGAGCGAGACCCACCGTAATGGGTTGGCCACTGGAGATCCCCCCCAACACACCGCCGGACTGATTACTCAAGAAACCGTCACTGCTGAGCTCGTCACGATGCTCACTGCCGCGCTGGTTAACGACACCAAAGCCTGCACCAATCTCGACTCCTTTGACCGCGTTAATCCCCATCATTGCTGAAGCAATATCGGCATCAAGACGATCAAAAATAGGCTCTCCCCAGCCCGGAGGCAGCCCCTCTGCGTGGACCTCAAGCTTTGCCCCAATGGAGTCGCCATCACGACGAATTTGGGTCATAAACTCCTCAATCTTCGGAATTAGATCTCGATCACCGCAAAAAAATGGGTTGGTTTCAACGAGATCCCAATCTGTTTTCGTGACCGTCAAAGGTCCAAGAGCACTCAAGCAGCCTCGAATACTCACCCCGTAACGCTCGCTTAACCATTTCTTTGCGATCGCACCCGCCGCCACTCGCATTGCTGTTTCGCGCGCCGAGGAGCGACCTCCCCCTCTATAGTCGCGAAAGCCATACTTCTGCTGATAGGTGTAATCTGCGTGCGCAGGCCGAAATACGTCTTTTATTTTGCTGTAGTCCTTCGACTTCTGATCAGCGTTCATGATCAGCAAACCAATCGGTGTCCCCGTGGTCTTGCCCTCAAACACTCCCGAAAGAATCTGTACCTCATCGGGCTCTTTGCGCTGCGTCGTAAAACGCGATGTTCCTGGCTTCCTTCGATCAAGATCTGGCTGTAGATCGGCGGCAGAGAGCTCAAGCCCCGGGGGGCAACCGTCGACAATGCAACCCAAACCGCTCCCGTGACTTTCGCCAAAGGTGGTCACCGTAAATAGACGGCCAAACGAATTACCTGACATTGCATCTTCCCAACTGATTACGCATTTCAGAGCCCCTCAAGACACGCCCTGCTTTGCCGCCCATTGTGCCAGATCTTGAGCCATAAAAATCGCCACGCCCTCACCACCGTGCTCAAGCTCCACCCACAGCGGTACTAAGTCCTCAGACAGATTTTCCAGCGCCGCGACGCTATACCCGACCTCTAAGACCAATAACCCCTCAGGCTTGAGTATACGGGCCGCATCCCAAAGCAACAGGCTAACTAGATCGAGTCCGTCGTCGCCGCCATCGAGCGCAAGTCCTGGCTCATGGAGATACTCGGCTGGCAAATCTTGCATGTGCTCGGCGTCAACATACGGGGGATTCGCCAAAATAATGTCAACCGACTCGCCGGCACACCACGACAGCAAATCTGCTTGAACAACACCATCGACCGGATGGTCCTCCCGGTTCTCTTGTGCCAGTGACAACGCATCTCCATCAAGATCACTGAGTACCACAAGGGCAGCCGGATACGCCGTCTTTGCCAACATGCCTAAGCTTCCACCGCCACAGCACACGTCAACAATAACTGCAGGGGAAGGACCGCTATACCACGGTGCAAAGTCCGACATAATTAACGATGCGACAGGTGAGCGAGGGACTAACGCTCGCGCATCGCTCTTAAAGCAAAGAGGGCCCAGCCAAGCAACTTGAGTGATGTACGCTAACGGTAATCGCGCGACACAACGCTTACTGACAAACTCATCGAGACGCTGTCGCGCATGCTCGGGATACTCAACCTCTAGAATCTCTGCGCCTGTACCCGTTGGTGAGCGGTCAGCTGCCGTCAGCACAAGCGCCACTGCCTCGTCGTGCGCAGAGTCATACCCGTGGCCAAAAAAAACATCGGCCCTGATAAGCGCGTCTTCGGTATCGATCAGCATGTCACGAAATGTTGGCACAGGTAGAGAGGCCCTAGGTAAAATGACATGATAACAGCTGACCTTTACCAATGCCGCGGCACACTGACGCAAACTCAAGTAAGGAGGCGCTAATTAAGACGCTCTATTAGGCGAGAGCAGAACTGAGATGAGCCTTCAAAATCTCTCCAAGCGCAACGACATCACCCTCGAGGTGAAAATGGTGAGGACCCGGCACCATTAAACGGCTAAATTGAGCGGCGTATTGGGCAATCTCGTCGACACGCTGCTGGGCCTCTTTGCTCGTGAAAAAACCATCCTCACCCAAGACAAGGAGCACAGGGCATTGCAGAGACGCATAGAAGGAATTTGTTGTGGCCTCTGACAGTTTCACGTAGCTGCCACCAAACAGCCGAGGATCACTGAGCAAGAGCCATCCTTCATCAAGCTGCCTCAGGGCCCGCGGAATCAAGGTCTCCGCGTTTTCTCGTGTAAATCCATACCGTGTTCGCGCTGTAACACAATCCTCTACGGTATCGAAAATACGGGGCGGCCTGCTCGTGTACCTACCCTTCTCAGACAGCGATGAGCGAAACAACTCCGCCCCATCATCGTTTTCAAACGAGCGAGAGATCATGCCATCAAGCATGGTGACTGTGGCGCAACGCTCGCCCAAGGCCACCGCAAGCACACCCGCAATGCCAGCACCTCGACTGTGCCCAACAACATGGACCGTTTCGAGGTCGAGTTGATCGACAATCCCTATGAGCTGAGGGACATCATCCCAAATGTGATACGACGAATCGGGCGATCGATGGCTACTCAACCCATGACCGGATAAGTCCAGTGCTATAACGCGGTAGTCCGTCAGGAGCGGCGCCAATTTGGCGAAACTCAGCGCATTGTCCAACCACCCGTGGATGGCGATAACCGTCGACAACAAACTCAACGCTTGAGGGCTCAGCGCTCACTGATGATACCCAAAAGGCTCACAGCGCAGAAGCTCGGCGCCGCCACGAGACGCAAGGGTGACCTGCATAGTCGCAAAGCCACTGGGATGAAGGCTTGCGTGCTCCACCGAGTCACACCACACATTGATCAGGTGAGACAGGTACGGCTGATGGCCGACAACCAACTGGTGATCACAGTTCGGCTCTAGAAAAAGCCCCTGAACGTAATCTGCGTGGCCGGGGGCCAGCTTCTCGCACTCTTTCGTCATCGAAAACGCGAGAGCGTCATGAAGCAAAGACGCTGTTTGCTGGGCTCGAACCAAGGGACTGTGCGTACACAGGCTCGGAGCGATGACGCCGCTCCGTTGACACCAGCCCTTGAACAGTTCAGCGCTCGCCGTAACGTGAGACACACCATGCGCCGTGAGCGTCCTATCCGCATCACGAGCAGCACTGCCTGCCTCACCGTGACGCCAAACCGTGACTAACACATCATGCACTCATCTCAACCAAGAGCCTGTTCATTCGAGAGACGTAACTTGCCGGGTCCTCTAACTGAGAGCCTTGTGCGAGTGTGGCCTGATCCAAGAGAATTAGGGCCAGATCGGCGAACCGGTCTTCATCTGACTCACTGTCCATGCGCTTTACCAAGCCGTGGTCGGTGTTCACCTCTAGGATCGGCTGACTGTCCGGTAACTCCTGACCAGCCGCCTCTAAAATGCTGCGCATCTGCGCGCCAAGTTCGTGCTCGCCGACCACCAGACAGGCTGGAGAGTCGGTCAACCGAAGCGTTGGTCTCACCTCGCTAATGCGACCGCCCAAGGCCTCTTTGAGACGGTCAAGGAGCCCTTCATTGTCTGTCTTAGCCGCCTCAAGTTCAGCCTTCTCCTCGTCGGTGCTCTCACCCAGATCTAATTCACCCTTGGCGATGTCCTTAAGTGCCTTGCCGTCAAATTCATTAAGGTGACCCATAAGCCAGTCATCAATTCGATCTGAAAGCAGGAGCACTTCTATGCCCTTCTTTCTGAACACTTCAATGTGTGGGCTATTTTTCGCCGTGACATGGTTGTCAGCAACCACGTAGTAAATGGCATTCTGTCCTTCTTGCATCCGGGACACATAACTCGGCAGTGACACGTTCTGAGTGTCGTCGTCGCTGTCTGTGGACGCGAATCGCAGTAACTCGGCAATCTTCTCGCGGTTTGCAAAGTCCTCTCCCGGGCCTTCTTTGAGCACATTGCCAAAGACGTTCCAAAACGTTTGGTACTTGTCGGGGTCGGATTTCCCCATTTTACCCAACATGTCCAAAACTCGTTTCGTCACCGCGCTCCTGAGCGAATCAACCTGAGGGCTTTGCTGGAGTATTTCTCGTGAAATATTGAGCGGTAGATCTTGGGAGTCTAAAACGCCCTTCACAAAGCGTAGATACAGCGGCAGAAACTGTTCAGCGTCATCCATAATGAAGGTCCGCTGGATGTAGAGTTTTAGCCCACGTGCACCGTCACGATTCCACAGGTCAAAGGGCGCCTGACTGGGCAAGTAGAGTAATGACGTGTAATCGAGTTTCCCTTCTACGCGATTGTGGCCCCAGCTCAGTGGCTCCTGATAGTCACTGGACACGTGCCGATAAAACTCTTTGTACTCCTCGTCGCTCACCTCCGAGCGACTGCGCGTCCAGAGTGCTTTTGCCTCGTTAACACGCTCCCACGCAGGGCTTGCCGGCACTGCGTCTTCGTCGTCATTGTCATTGTCATTGTCGACAGGTGGTGCTTGTTCGAGCATCAGAACCGGCACAGAGATGTGGTCTGAATATTTTTTTATGACGCTTCTGACACGAAACGGTGATGCAAACTCCTCTGCCTCACCATCCAAATGAAGTATCACTGTCGTCCCTGCGTCATCCCGAGTGGCCGAGTCAATACTGAACTCATCCTCTCCCGTTGACTCCCAGCGGGTTGCCTCATCACTTCCCGCCTTTCGCGAGATAACCTCAACACGGTCGGCAACAATGAATGAGGAGTAGAACCCGACACCGAATTGTCCAATAAGCTGACTGTCCTTTTGCTGATCGCCGCTTAGCTGTTCCATAAAGGCAGCCGTCCCGGATTTTGCAATCGTGCCAAGATTCTCAATGATGTCTTCACGAGACATGCCAATCCCATTGTCACTGATGGTCAGCGTCTTAGTCTCTTCATCAACATCGACACGCACTTGGTAACCCTCACCACCCACATCAAGACTGCTGTCTTCGATGGCCTGAAATCGGCGTTTATCGATAGCGTCTGAGGCGTTTGAAATCAGTTCGCGAAGGAAGATTTCGCGGTTTGAGTAGAGTGAGTGAATCATCAGCTGAAGCAATCGCTTCGCTTCTGTCTGAAAACCCATGGTTTGCTTAGAGGACATGTCGTATACCTGTATTGATAACCTGCACATCAGATGGGGTAATCGAGCAAATTTTTCAAGCCCCAGACCGTAAAAAAATTGAATTTGATTGGATAAAAAAAGCCCGCTCAAGGCGGGCTTTAGGACAGCGTCGAGAGCAATCTACCAGCCTGTGATCTCGGCCATGGCACTGCCAATATCGGCAAGTGATCGGACCGTCTTTACGCCCGCGTCTTCAAGCGCTGCAAATTTCTCGTCGGCCGTTCCCTTGCCCCCGGAAATAATGGCTCCCGCATGTCCCATGCGCTTGCCTGCGGGAGCAGTTACACCCGCAATATACGACACCACAGGTTTGGTCACGTTGTCTTTAATAAACGCCGCAGCTTCCTCTTCGGCTGATCCACCGATCTCACCAATCATGACGATAGACTCTGTTGCATCATCCTCTTGGAACAATCCCAAGATGTCGATGAAGTTAGAGCCCGGAATGGGGTCACCACCAATACCGACACAGGTTGACTGGCCAAAGCCCGCGTCCGTCGTTTGCTTCACCGCTTCGTAGGTTAAGGTGCCGGACCGCGAAACAATACCGACTTTACCGGGAAGATGTATGTGTCCCGGCATAATGCCAATTTTGCTCTCGCCCGGCGTGATAACGCCTGGACAGTTTGGACCAATAAGACGCACACCGAGCTCGTCACAGCGCACCTTTGCATCCAACATATCGAGTGTTGGAATGCCCTCTGTAATACAAACGATCAGCGCTACACCCGAGTGTGCCGCCTCTAAAATTGAATCCTTGCAAAACGGCGCGGGCACATAGATGACCGACGCGTTAGCACCGGTTTGGCTGACAGCGTCAGAAACGGTGTCAAAAACCGGTAGGCCTAAATGCGCTTGCCCGCCCTTGCCCGGGGTTACACCACCGACCATCTTCGTGCCATAAGCAATGGCTTGCTCCGAGTGAAACGTACCCTGAGAGCCCGTGAAGCCCTGGCAAATAACGCGCGTATTGGAATCGATCAAAATACTCATGCAGCACCTCCTGCGGCAGCGACAACCTGTTGAGCGGCATCGGTCAAACTTGTTGCGGCAATAATATTCAAACCACTCTTGGCGAGGACATCCCGACCTAGCTCAGCGTTATTACCCTCCAGACGAACCACCACCGGGACCTCAACGCCCACTTCATTGACGGCACCAATAACGCCTTCTGCAATGAGGTCGCAACGGACGATCCCGCCAAATATGTTAATCAACACGGCTTGCACGTTCTCGTCACTTAAAATGATCTTAAAGGCCTCGGTCACGCGCTCTTTTGTAGCACCGCCCCCAACGTCTAAAAAGTTCGCAGGTTGACCGCCGTGAAGTTTCACGATGTCCATTGTTCCCATGGCCAGGCCAGCACCATTGACCATGCAACCAATATTGCCTTCCAGTGCAACATAGTTGAGTTCCCACTCGGCCGCTCTGGCTTCGCGCTCGTCTTCCTGCGAAGGGTCATGCATGGTCTGCAAGTCTTTGTGGCGATACATTGCATTGGAGTCGACGACAACCTTCGCGTCCAAACAATGCAAGTTCCCCTCGTCTGTAATGACCAGTGGATTAACCTCGATAAGGGCCAAATCCTTCTCTTTAAAAAGCTTAGCTAAGCCGTTGAATATATTAACAAACTGCTTAACTTGCTGGCCTTTTAGACCCAGCTTAAATGCGAGCTCACGACCTTGGTAGGGCTGTGGCCCCGCCAACGGATCAATGGCTGCCTTCAGAATTTTCTCAGGAGTTTCCTCCGCTACTTTCTCAATTTCCACACCGCCCTCGGTAGACGCCATGAACACGATGCGCCGTGATGCGCGATCCACAACGGCACCGAGATACAATTCGTCCGCAATGTCGGTACACGTCTCTACCAAAATTTTAGTCACTGGCTGTCCGTTTGCGTCGGTCTGATAAGTGACCAAGTTCTTACCCAGCCAAGCTTCGGCGAACGCGGCTGCTTCAGCCGGAGAATCCACTAACTTTACACCGCCCGCTTTACCACGACCGCCCGCGTGGACCTGAGCTTTGACCACCCATTTGTCCCCACCAATCGCTTTCGCAGCTTCCAGTGCCGCCTCAGGCGTGTCGACAGCTTTTCCGTCAGAAACGGGCAAGCCGTATTCCGCGAAGAGTGCCTTGCCTTGATATTCGTGCAAGTTCATACATCCCCCTTTATGAGTTTACGCAAGCGTTGCGCGCGCAACGCTTGGACCTTGACCGTATGAGCCCAGGATTTTAAAAATTAGTTTACCGACGTTTCTTGTTAGGCATGTGAATGGCCATGCCGTCCACCGCCAGAGCCGCTTCGTGAACCGCTTCTGACATTGTAGGATGCCCAAAAACCATAAGTTGCAGGTCTTCGGCGCTCCCACCAAACTCCATGGTAATGACCATCTGCTGTACTAGATCCGCGGCCGATGGCCCAATGGCGTGAGCCCCCAAAATTCGATCTGTCTTCGCGTCAGCCAAGAGCTTTACGAAACCATCGGTCTCGCCACTTGCCTGCGCGCGACCAATCGCAGCGAACGGAAATGATCCAGCCTTATAGTCGACGCCCTCTGCCTTGAGCTCCTGCTCGGTCTTGCCCACTGCCGCGATTTCTGGATGCGTGTAAATAATCGACGGCACACACTCATAATTCAGCTGAACGGGCTTACCGTGAATTCGCTCAGCGACCATAACACCTTCTTCAGAGCCCTTGTGCGCAAGCATCGGACCTCGCACGATGTCGCCCACCGCCCAAACACCCGGCGCTTCTGTGGCGCAACTCTCGTTAACGAAGACAAAACCACGCTCGTCCATGGTCACACCCGAGTCTGATGCAAAGAGGTCCTTGGTACGTGGTCTTCGCCCCACGGCGACAATCAGTCGATCAAACGCTTCTGTCTTACTTTCGCCCTTCTCGGTGTAACTGACCGTGACGGCATCATTTTTCACCTCAGTCCCTGTCACGAGCGCACTAAGACGAATATCAAGACCCTGCTTTTTGAATACTTTGGCGGCTTCTTTACTGACTTGCGCGTCCATCATGGGTAAGAAATCGTCAAGTGCCTCAAATAAAACCACTTCAGACCCCAAACGACCCCAGACACTGCCCAGTTCGAGCCCAATAACACCGGCACCAATCACACCCAGTCGCTTAGGGACCGCGTCAAGGGTTAACGCGCCAGTACTGTCGACAATGACTGCGTCATCGGTGGGTGCAGGAGGGATAGCGACCGGCTCAGACCCGGCAGCCAATACCACGTGATCACCCGACAAAACCGATTTTGTTCCGTCAGCGTGAGTGACCTCGACCTTTCGCCCAGCGAGCAGCTTGCCACTCCCCTGAACGACGGTGACACCATTGTGCTGAAGGAGGGACGACACACCGCCCGTCAACTGCGTCACCACCTTATTTTTGCGCTTCATCATGCTCGCAACATTAATCGCCGGACGACCAACGTCGATACCGTGAACTGCAAAATCATCGCGCGCTTCGGCAAATTTGTGAGAGCTGTCGAGCAGTGCCTTAGACGGAATACAGCCCACATTGAGGCAAGTGCCGCCAAAGATGGGTTTACCTTTATCGTCGCTCCAAGCCTCTACGACCGTCGTATTGAGACCCAGCTGCGCACACTTAATCGCACAGACGTAGCCCGCAGGCCCAGAACCAATCACTATCACAGTATAAGCGTCACTCATGAGTTGATCTTACTCCCTAAAGTTGAAGCAGAATGCGTGACGGATCCTCAATGAGGTCCTTCACCGTGACTAAAAACTGAACCGCAGTCTTACCATCGATCAAGCGATGATCGTAGGACAGCGCCAAGTACATCATCGGACGAATCACCACTGCGCCATCGACGGCGACAGGACGATCTTTAATCGTGTGCATGCCCAGTATTGCCGTCTGCGGAGGGTTCAAAATGGGGGTCGATAATAAGGAACCAAAGACACCACCGTTAGACACCGTGAACGTTCCACCCGTCATTTCATCGATGGTGAGTTTCTTGTCTCGTGCTTTCAGACCCAAGTCTCTAATCGCAGCTTCAACATCGGCGATGCTCATAAAGTCGGCATCGCGCAAAACAGGAACCACCAACCCGTCGTCGGTGGAGACGGCCACGCCGATGTCCTGATACCCGTGATAAACCACATCGTTCGCATCGACCGAGGCGTTCACCTCTGGGAATCGCTTCAACGCCTCGCAGCACGCGCGAACGAAGAACCCCATAAAACCGAGTCGAGTCCCATTATGAGTCTTCTCAAATTGATCTTTGTATTGCGAACGAAGCTTCATTAGCGGCGCCATATCCACTTCGTTAAAAGTGGTCAGCATCGCTGTCTCTTGCGTCGCGGAAAGCAGGCGTTCGGCAATCTTTGCGCGCATCCGCGTCATAGGAACTCGCCGCTCTACTCGCTCGCTGGTCGGACCCTGTGGCTCGGCCACACCGGTGGCCACCCCCGTCGGGGCCGGCGCAGAGGCTTGCACGGCAGATTTAGCCGCAGGTGCCGATTCAGCGTGAGCCGTGGCCATAAAATTAACCACGTCTTCTTTGTTGATGCGACCGTCTTTGCCAGTACCGGCAATGGCGCGCGGATCCAGCCTGTGCTCATCGATAAGTTGCCGAGCAGCCGGCCCCATCGGGACATCGGGACTCGCTAAGGCACTTACTGACGGAGCAGCTTCGGTAGACGACTCAACAGACTCAGAACCCTCACCCGGTGTGAGCTCAGCGAGAAGCGCTTCGCTTTCGATCGTATTACCAACCTCGACAAGTATGCGATCCAAACGGCCTGCCTCGGGGGCCACCACTTCCATGACCACCTTGTCAGTCTCAATTTCAACTAACAGCTCGTCTCGCTGAACAAAGTCCCCTTCCTTCTTGTGCCACAACGACACCTCACCATCGGCTACTGATTCAGGAAATGCCGGCGCTTTGATTTCTATTTTCATGATAATTGTCCGTTTTACTCACGTTTTTAACAGCCCTTCACCCCAGGGCTGCAGATATAAATGCCTCTTGCTCTTGCACATGCAACGCGGTGTAGCCCGCGGAAACTGATGCTGAAGGCGTTCGCCCTACATAACGAAGCTGAGCACCAAACATTGCCAGTGAAACCAACCGCCGCATTGAATCTTGAATCGAGTACCAAGCGCCCTGATTCATCGGCTCCTCTTGGCACCAAACAACGCTAGCCTCACGTGGGAATGCGCCGAGAATGCGTTTTAACTCTTCCTCAGGCAGCGGATAGAGCTGTTCAACCCTGATGAGGGCGACATGGTTTACACCGCGATCGGCGCGTGCCGCATCGAGGTCGTAGTAAACCTTACCCGAACACAGAACCACCCGAGTCACTTGCTGCTTATCGCTCACCTTCTCATCGTCGATGACGGGCTGGAAATGGCCGTTGGCCAGCTCATCGAGCGTTGACACCGCACTCTTGTGCCGTAGGAGACTTTTAGGAGACATGACGATGAGTGGCTTTCGCAACGGCCTGACACCCTGTCGGCGAAGCATATGAAATACTTGAGCCGGTGTTGTAGGCACACAAACCTGAATGTTTTCTTGCGCCGACAATTGAAGGTAGCGCTCAAGCCTTGCAGACGAGTGCTCCGGACCTTGCCCCTCGTACCCGTGGGGGAGCAACATGGTCAGCCCACAAAGCCTTGCCCACTTGTATTCACCACTGGTGATAAATTGATCGATAACAACCTGGGCGCCATTGGCAAAATCACCAAACTGAGCCTCCCAAATCACCATCCCACTGGGAGACGTTGTGGCATAGCCGTACTCAAAGGCGAGAACAGCCTCCTCAGACAACAATGAGTCATAAATCTCGAACTTGGCTTGCGACTCAGACAAATGTTGAAGAGGAACGTGGACTTCCGGTTTGTTCTGCGCGTGCAGAACCGCATGTCTGTGCGAGAACGTTCCGCGACCGATGTCCTGCCCTGTCATTCGAACGGGATACCCCTCTGCCAGAAGAGACGCATAGGCCATATTCTCAGCAAAGCCCCAGTTAATTTCGAGCGCGCCCGCCGCCATTCTCCCTCGGTCCTCAAGGAGTTTTTTGACCTGCCGCTGAAGCACAAAGCCTTCTGGAACTCGCCCCATAATCTCAGCAAGCTCTCGCAACCGCGCGGCACTCACAGACGTGTCGCAGTCCATATCCCAGTTATGGCCAAGGTATGGCTTCCAGTCTACGAATAACTCGGTGTTCGGCTCCATGACTAGCTGCGTAACCAGCGGTTCGCCTCGATCCAGAGACTCCCGGTAGCGCTCCATCAGCGCTGCGTCTTCATCGGCCGTTAAAACGTCCTCGGCAATCAGTCGCTTGGCATAGAGGTCTCGCGTCGACGCATGCTGTTTAATGGTGGCGTACATCAGGGGCTGCGTCACCGAAGGCTCATCCGCCTCGTTGTGCCCCCGACGTCGATAACACACCAAATCGATAACAACGTCTTTCTTGAACTGATTTCTGAAATCAACCGCCAACTGCGTGGCAAACACCACCGCTTCAGGATCGTCACCGTTCACGTGGAAGATCGGCGCCTGAACCATCTTCGCAACATCCGTGCAGTACTCCGCAGAGCGCGCGTCCTCTTGACGACTCGTCGTAAAGCCGACTTGGTTATTAATCACGATGTGCAGCGTTCCACCCGTTTTATAGCCCCGGGTTTGAGACATCTGAAACGTCTCCATGACAACGCCCTGGCCAGCAAATGCGGCGTCCCCATGAATTACCAGTGGAACAACCGTATCGCCAACCGTGTCTTTGCGACGGTCTTGCCGCGCACGTACCGAACCCTCGACGACCGGTGAAACGATTTCTAAATGAGAGGGGTTGAATGCCAGTGCCAGGTGAACTTCACCGCCCGGCGTCATAATGTTCGATGAAAATCCTTGATGGTACTTAACGTCACCCGAACCAAAGTAAGACGCTCGCCCCTCGAATTCATCAAACAACTCGCTGGGATTCTTTCCTAAAATATTGATCAAGACATTGAGACGACCCCGGTGAGCCATGCCAATGACCACCTCTTTAGCGCCGTAGCCGCCGCTGCGCTGAATCGCTTCAGACATCATAGGAATCAGGCTCTCGCCGCCCTCCAGACCAAACCGCTTAGTCCCTGGGTACTTCGACGCCAAAGACTTTTCTAAACCTTCGGCCTTGATCAGTCTGCGTAGAATTTGAATGCGGGTCTCACGATCAAGCGCAGGCGCGCTCCGCACCGACTCCATGCGACTCATGATCCAGTGGCGCTCGTCGGTATTGACGATGTGCATGAACTCCGCGCCAATCGTGTGGCAGTAGGTCCGCTCAAGCGCCGCTCGAATTTCAGCCAACGTCGCGTCTGCCTTGCCGATGTATAAACTTCCCACCTGAAACACCGTATCGAGGTCGGCCTCTGAGAGTTCATGGAACTCCAGTTCAAGGTCAGCAACCGGCGCCCGGTCCGCCAGGGCCAATGGGTCTAGCTTGGCTTTTTGATGTCCACGCTGCCGATAAGCTGAAATCAACTGCACCACACGAACCTGTTTGCGCTCGTATTCCGTGGCTTGTGAGTCCTGACTGCGGGTTGCCTCCGTGCGAACTCGCATTTTGCTGATGCGAGCGAACTGCTGGCGCAGCACCGAGTGCGGCAGATCGCGCAAATTGTTTGTACTGGTCTGGACTTTTGGTAGGCGGTCGAAGTAGTCCCGCCACTCTGGCGGAATGTCATTTGGATCTTTTAAGTACGTCTCGTAAAGCGCCTCAACGTAGGCAGCATTGCCACCTGAGAGGTGCGACGTGCTTCGCTGTTGCTCCATGCTGGGTAGGTCTATCGACTTTGCCATGCACACTTCCCCCGAAGTCATTTGCGGCAACTTATTGTTTGGTATGTATTACCGCATCACGAGGAATATTTTACGCTGTCCGGTAGTGAATTCCCATGCACCAGCAGAGTCCAAATAGCAAAAACGCCACAAAAGTGGCGTTAATATTACCTAATATAACTTTAGGTTATGAGTTGCATAACTGGATTGCCTAGGCGGCTCGACTGAGCAACATAGAGCGAATATGACCAATTGCGCGCGTGGGATTCAAACCCTTGGGACACACGTTGACGCAGTTTTGAATACCGTGACACCGAAACACGCTGAAGGGATCGTCGAGCTTTGACAACCGCTCTTCAGTCGCCTGGTCACGACTGTCAGCAAGAAATCGGTAAGCCTGTAACAAGCCCGCTGGACCGATAAATCGGTCAGGATTCCACCAAAACGATGGGCAGCTGGTCGAGCAGCACGCGCAGAGAATACATTCGTAAAGTCCGTCGAGCTTCGCCCGGTCCTCTGGCGTTTGCAATCGCTCAATAGCCGGTGCCGGAGTGCTGTTCTGAAGATAAGGCTCAATCTTCTCGTACTGCGCATAGAACAGGCTCATATCAACCACTAGATCACGCACCACAGGCAGACCGGGTAACGGCCGAATCACCAGCTTGTTCTTCTTCACCGTTTCCGAAAGAGGCGTGATACAGGCGAGTCCGTTTCTCCCGTTAATATTAAGCCCATCGGATCCACAAACGCCCTCTCGACAGCTGCGGCGGTACGTCACAGTGGCGTCGTGATCGGCCTTGATCATCTCAAGCACGTCAAGAACCATGAGGTCTTTCCCTGCCGTATCGACACGGTACTCCTGCATCTGTGGCGACGCATCGGTTTCTGGGTTAAAGCGATAAACACTGACCTGCAACATCTATTATCTCCTCGCAGATTAGTAGGTGCGTATTTTGGGTTGGAAGGTATCGACGGTCTTTGGCGTAAAGTTGACCGACCGCTTCGTCACCGCCTTACTTTCTCTGTGGTAGATCGAATGGCACAGCCACTCGTCATCATCTCTTTCGGTGAAGTCTTCCCGCGCGTGAGCGCCGCGACTTTCCTTCCTAGCTTCGGCAACGATAGCGGTCGCCTCGGCTGTTTCAAACAAATTTTGCAGCTCCAAGCATTCGATACGTGCCGTGTTAAACGCATTACTCTTATCTTCGAGTTTGACGTTATCGATACGCCCTTTTAAGTCGGCTAACTTCTTAATGCCTTCTTGCATAAACTCGCCCTTGCGGAAGACGCCAAAGTAGTTCTGCATGACGCCCTGGAGTTCTTTTCGCAGCGCAGACACGTTTTCACCACTGTCGTTCGCATTCAACGACACCAGACGCTCATTGGCCTGGGAAATGTCGTCCGGTGATGCATCACGCATTTCAATGCCTTGTCGCAGCGCATCTTCAATAAACAAGCCTGAGGCGCGACCGAACACCACTAAGTCGAGTAGCGAGTTACCGCCTAAGCGATTCGCACCGTGCACCGAAACACACGCGACCTCACCACAGGCGTAGAGACCGGGAATAACGTGATCATTGCCCTGTGCGTCAACAGTCAAGGCTTGCCCGTGAATATTGGTAGGAATACCGCCCATCATGTAGTGACAGGTCGGCACTACTGGAATCGGCTCTTTTACCGGGTCCACATGAGCGAACGTACGGGACAGCTCACAAATGCCGGGGAGACGAGACTCTAGGACCTCTTCACCCAAATGATCGAGCTTTAACTTCACATGATCTTTGTCTGGGCCACATCCGCGCCCTTCGAGAATCTCCAGAACCATAGAGCGCGCGACAACGTCTCTACCGGCAAGATCTTTGGCATTCGGCGCATAGCGCTCCATAAATCGCTCGCCATCTGCGTTAACTAAGTATCCGCCCTCGCCCCGGCACCCTTCGGTGACGAGCGTGCCCGCGCCGTAGATACCTGTTGGGTGAAACTGCCACATCTCAATGTCTTGAACCGGAACACCGGCCCTCAGCGCCATACCCACGCCGTCGCCGGTATTAATGTGCGCATTGGTTGTTGATGCGTAGATGCGACCGGCGCCGCCCGTTGCAAAGACAGTGGCCTTTGATTTGACGTACACGGTCTCGCCCGTCTCAATGCAAATCGCAATAACACCCACAACGGCGCCGTCCTGATTTTTGACCAGGTCGGTTGCAAACCATTCGTTAAAAAAGACCGTCTCGTTTTTAACGTTATTCTGATACAGCGTGTGCAACAGCGCATGACCTGTACGGTCAGCTGCCGCGCAGGTTCGCGCAGCCTGTCCACCCTCCCCAAAATTTTTGGACTGACCCCCGAACGGGCGCTGATAGATACGGCCCTCTTCGGTGCGTGAGAATGGCAGCCCCATGTGCTCGAGCTCAAATATAGCCTCGGGACCGACTGAGCACATGTATTCAATGGCGTCTTGATCCCCAATGTAATCACTGCCTTTGACCGTGTCGTACATGTGCCAACGCCAGTCATCATCGGGGTCTGAGCTCGCAATCGCACACGTAATTCCACCCTGCGCACTCACCGTGTGTGAGCGAGTGGGAAACACTTTAGAAATAACTGCGGTTTTGTAGCCTGACTGAGCCAGTTGAAGCGCCGCGCGCATACCCGCGCCACCGCCACCAACAATTACGCCATCGAACGAGATAGTTCGCATCCCTTTACTTCTCCCAACCGGTCCTCGCAAGCGCGAGGGTTAACTCCAAATAACTTGAATGACCCAAATCGCATAAACCACAAGCAGTAAAACGACCCCAATCTGCACGACCGGTCGCACGACATTGCCCATTTTTCCCAGCATGTATTCGGTCAAATAGTCTGTGAACACCGTCCACAAACCAATCCACGCGTGAGAGACGTAGGCGCCTATCGCAAGCAATGTAAACACCTTCATGGCCGTCGTGTCGTGCAATGCTCGCCATGAAGTGTAGTCAATCCCAGATGCAATCTGGAAACCAATGAATAAAAAATATGCGAGCAGTATGAGTGAGCTGACGCGCTGTATGAGCCAGTCCGACAATCCGTTTCGACTAAAGCTTGTGACCTGAGTTACCACAGTGCGACCCCCCATGCGATAGCCGCTAACGCTGTCGCCGCGAATAAAATTTGAGCCCCCAGGGCACCACTCTTAAAGTCTTCACCGACCCCCATGTCCATGATGAGGTGACGAATACCCGCCAGCGCGTGGTAACTAAAGGTCACCAAAAACAACCAGAGCAAGGCTTTAGCGGTATTGCCCGAAAGGACCGACAACAACTGATCGAAACTTTCTTGCGAGGCAAGGCTGGCGTCGAGCGCCCACACCATCAACACACTGGACGCAAACAAAACAACACCTGACACCCGATGCGAAATCGAGGCCAAGGCCGTAACCGGAAGCTTAATAGTGCTCAGATCAAGATTGACAGGACGACTGTCCTTACTGCCGCGTGGTTTCACTTATTAGCCCCCAGAGCGTTCAAGTGGTCAGATTCGAGGCGAGAGTATAGGTAGTCCCCCACCAACTGACAAATTCATCTGACAAAACATCATCATCAGCCGTATTTAGTCAGGACATTATTGTTGTAAAATTGACACTCACCAGTCGTGCCGCTAGTTTGGCGCCACACAAATTCAGGTCGGGGGACTTAAGATGGCAGAAAAGACGGCGACGCTCTCTATACATCAGGGCGATAACACTTCACTAGAGATCGATTTACCCGTCTATCAAGGGTCACTCGGACCCGACGTGGTCGACGTTGGCAAATTAACAGCGCAAGGACACTTTACGTTCGATCCGGGATTCACCTCGACCGCCTCATGCGAATCAAAAATCACCTATATTGACGGTGAGAAAGGCGTATTGCTCCATCGGGGATACCCTATTGAGCAACTGGCAGAACATTCTGACTATCTTGAAACCTGTTACTTACTCCTGAATGGCGAACTACCAAGCGCCGAGCAGAAGGAAGCCTTCGTCGACATGGTCACGAACCACACAATGGTTCACGAGCAGATTCGAACGTTCTTTAACGGTTTTCGTAGGGACGCACACCCAATGGCCATTATGTGTGGCGTTGTCGGTGCCTTGTCCGCGTTTTATCACGACTCGACCGATATTTCCGACCCACACCACCGTGATGTCGCTGCCTTTCGGTTGATTGCAAAAATGCCCACCATCGCAGCCATGAGCTACAAGTTCTCGATCGGGCAGCCCTTTATGTATCCCCGCAATGACCTCGACTACTCGTCAAATTTCCTACACATGATGTTTGGAAATCCCTGTGAACCCAGTGTCATTTCTCCGACAATTGCGCGGGCGATGGATCGGATTTTTCTCCTCCATGCTGATCATGAGCAAAACGCGTCGACATCAACAGTTCGGCTTGCTGGCTCATCACAGGCCAACCCATTTGCCTGTATCGCAGCCGGTATCGCCGCACTTTGGGGCCCCTCGCATGGGGGCGCTAATGAAGCCGTTGTTAAAATGCTTGACGAAATTGGCGATGTGTCCCGGATCGATGAATTTGTGGCGCGCGCTAAAGATAAGAACGACCCCTTCCGACTCATGGGCTTTGGCCACCGGGTTTATAAAAACTTTGATCCCCGCGCTAAAGTAATGAAGCAGGCAGCCGACGAGGTCCTTGCCGAGCTTGGCATTCAAGACGAAAATCTTGAGATCGCTAAGCGGCTGGAAGAAATAGCATTAAGTGACGAGTACTTTATCGAAAAGAAGCTCTACCCTAACGTGGACTTTTACTCGGGTATTATTTTGAAGGCGTTGGGCATACCCACGTCCATGTTTACTGTGATTTTTGCCGTGGGCCGAACGGTTGGATGGGTGGCGCATTGGAACGAGATGATCGGGGGTAGCTACCGAATCGGGCGTCCGAGACAGCTTTACACCGGATACCAATCGCGCGACTACCTGTCAGTCGAGGAGCGATAATGCCCAGGGCTATGCAACGCGTGGTTATATCGGGGGTGGGATTGTATACCCCCACCGAAAGCATCAGTAACCACGAGCTTGTAGAGTCCTTTAACGCGTGGGTCGAAAAATACAACCGCGAAAACGCGGATGCGATTGCTGCGGGGGAGCTTGAGGCCAAAGGCCCCTCAAATGTTGAATTTATTGAGAAAGCCTCGGGTATTAACTCGCGATTTGTCATGGATAAAGCGGGCATTATTGACCCCGATCGCATGGCGCCGCGTTTGTCGCCACGGTCAAATGATGAACCATCGGTCATGTGTGAAATTGCCGTCGTCGCTGCCAAGCAAGCGATTGAACAGGCGGGCATCACGGTAGACGACATCGATGCGGTCTTGGTGGCCGCCTCGAATATGGAGCGGGCCTACCCTGCCATGGCAATCGAAGTGCAAGCCGCGCTGGGCATAAAGGGTTTTGCCTTCGATATGAACGTCGCCTGCTCATCCGCGACGTTTGGTATCCAGCAAGCCCACGACATGGTGGTAGCCGGCAGCGCAAGACGCGTATTAATGGTCAACCCGGAAATCTGCACAGGCCACCTTAATTTCCGAGATCGCGATTCACACTTTATTTTTGGCGACGTGGCGACCGGTGTCATTGTTGAAGCCGCCGAGGGATGCCAGTCCGACAACGCGTTTGAGATCCTTGATACTAGGTTACAAACGATTTTCTCCAATAATATTCGAAATAATTTCGGTTTCCTCAATCGCGCCACCGAAGAAGGTATCGGGCAGGTCGATAAGCTTTTCGTTCAAGAAGGACGCAAAGTCTTCCGAGAGGTCTGTCCCGCAGTTGCCGAGCAGATTACAACGCAACTTGCAGAGATGAATATCGCTCCCGACTCGCTTAAGCGTATCTGGCTTCATCAGGCGAATAAGAATATGAACGAGCTTATTGCCAAGAAAATTCTGGGCCGAGAGCCAAGCGACGAGGAGTCGCCAACCATTCTTGACGAATATGCCAACACGTCATCAGCGGGCTCCATCATTGCGTTTAAAAAGCACAATGAAGATTTCGAGCCAGGTGAACTTGGCGTATTGTCGTCGTTTGGCGCGGGCTACAGCATCGGCTCGATCGTACTCAAGCGCGTTTAGTCTGCTGACAGCACCTCGGACAAGGCGGCTAACACGGAGAGCTGCTGATCGTGTGTCCCCACCGTAATACGAACCCACGGCAATAACGCCTCACTTGACCAGCTGCGCACTAAAATATTACGCCGCTTCAAAATGTGAGTGAGCGCCTCGCCGCTATAGCGTGGATGCGCTGCGAGAACAAAATTAGCGAGCGAGGGCAGCACATCAAACCCAAGCGATTGAAGACCATTGGTGAGCGCCTCCCTATTGGTTTTAATGGTTGAAGACGCCTGAGTAAACCAATCGATATCGCTAATCGCTGCACTCGCAACCGCTTGAGCATGAGCGTCAATCGGATAAGAATTAAACGAGTCCTTCACGCGACGCAGACCTTCTATCAGCGACGCGCTACCCAAACCATAACCGACCCTGAGCCCCGCAAGTGCGTGACTTTTCGAGAAGCTTCGGGTGACCAACAGATTGTCATAATCCTTTATGAGTGGAACAACGGACTCTGCACCGAAACCAAAGTACGCCTCATCAACAACCACGAGGCGCTCTGCATTCGATTCCAGCAAGTCCTTAACCGCTGCACGCGACAACGCACGACCGGTGGGCGCATTTGGATTAGGGAATACTAAGGGCCCTTCCCAGGCCGCCATGGACGCGATATCAATCCCAAGATCTTCCGTCATTGGAATACGTTCCACCCCGTGACCGAGCAACTGCCCCCACACCGGGTAAAATGTATACGTCATCTCGGGAATCGCGGGCACGTTGAGGTCATCGCAAAGAAAGGCTGTCCACGCGAATGCGAGCACTTCATCGGAGCCATTACCGACAAACACTTGATCCACATCAAGGCCTTCGGAGGCCGCTATTGCCGCCGTCAAGACACTCGAGTTCGGATCGGGATATCGGCGTAGCGCTTCGATACTCAGCGCTCGACCGGCCGAGACGGCTACTTCCGAGGGCGCCAGGGCATGCTCGTTCGTGTTGAGCTTGATAATATCGGGGCCCTGGGCTTGCTCCCCAGGCGTATAGGGCGCGAGGCGCTTGAGTGTGTCAGTCCAATGCCGCTTCATGAGATCACCCAAAAGGTGACAGTGTATTGGTCTAGCCGATCCATGTCAGCTTACGAGGTCACGAACCTTGGCGCTGTCCAGGTGGCGCACATCCAGACCTCGCGTCAAGTAGATGACTTGCTCGGCAATATTGGCGGCATGGTCGCCCACTCGCTCCAAGCTTTTCAGAATCCATAGGTATGACATGGAGGCTCTCAACGTATCGGGCTGATCCTCGACAAACTCTACCAGCCACTCTCGCGCATCAAGATAAGCCTCATCAATATCGTCTTCAGTCAAAATCACAGAAAGCGCACCCTCCGTATGAAGCCTTGCAAAGCTGTCTAATGCTGACTTCAACATTGTGTTGACTTGCATGGCAATGCTCCGGACTTTAATCCCTGTTTCGTCATGAGCACCGCCCTCTGATAACAAAATAGCTTGCCTGCCTATTTTCACGGCCTCGTCACCAATACGCTCAAGGTCTGTCGTCACCTTAATCACTGCCAACACGAGTCTGAGGTCGCCTGCTGCTGGCTGGCGAAGCGCAAGGATCCGTGCACACTGTTCATCGATAGAACGCTCGAACGCGTTCACTTCAGTGTCGAGATCAATCGCCTCTTCAGCAAGAAATGAATCTCCCTCAAGCGTTGCATCAACGGCTTTTTCGATTTGAGATTCAACAAGCCCGCCCATGTTCAACAGTTCGCTCTGGACGCCCTCGAGTTCACGTGAGAACTGCGCAGAAATATGGCCTCGTTGATTGCTGTAGTCATTCATCTTAGATACTTCGAGCCTTAACCGTAACGGCCCGTAATGTAGTCCTCCGTCTCGCGCTTGGATGGAAATGTAAAAATAGTTTCTGTTTGACCAAACTCCACCAACTGACCACCGTGCATAAACGCGGTGCAATCGGAAACTCGAGCTGCCTGCTGCATATTGTGCGTGACGATGATTATGGTGTGCGATTGTTTCAATTCGTAGATCAGCTCTTCAATACGAAAGGTAGACGTCGGATCTAGCGACGACGCAGGCTCATCCAGCAGCAGCACCTGTGGTTCTAAGGCCAAGGCTCTGGCAATGACAAGGCGTTGCTGTTGGCCCTGCGACAGTTTCAGTGCTGAGTCGTCAAGTCGATCTTTTACTTCGTCCCACAATGCTGCCGCTCGAAGTGCTTGCTCAACCTGCTCCTCTTGCGCGCGCGCGCTCGCCACGCCACTGAGCTTTAGTCCATAAGCCACGTTTTCGAATACCGTTTTTGGAAAGGGATTAGGTCTTTGAAATACCATGCCAACACGTCTGCGAAGCGCCGTGACGTTAGTGCCGGGGCTTAAGATGTTCGATCCATCCAGTATGACCTCGCCACTGTATTGCACACCCTCAATCAAATCGTTCATCCGGTTCATGCAACGAAGCAGTGTCGATTTGCCACAGCCGCTCGCACCAATAATGGCCGTGACAGCCCGTTCAGGAATATCGAACGATATGTCTTTTAACGCTTTCGGATTATCGCGATACCCCAGTGACAGATGCCGCACCGAGACGGCCGCCATTGACGCTCCCTCACCAGCGTGGGGCCTTACCTCTGTTTCGTTCACCGGTTCAAACATGATCACATCGCTCAAAAAGGGTTTTCAACGGTTTGGCGCTTGAGAACTGCTGCTCTTAAGCTGACCGCCGTTACGTTTAAAACACCGATTAAAAGTACTAGGATCAATGCGATGCATGCCACCCAGCCAAGGCCTCCCGGCGGAAGGCGAGCAAACAAAACAGCGTCAAATAGCTGAAAACCCAGGTGCATAAATTTTTGCTCAAACTCAATAAATGGCGCGCGACTCGACAGGGGGAGTGACGGCGAAAATTTGACCGCCCCCACGAGCAGCAGTGGCGACACCTCGCCGGCGGCGCGCGCAGTTGCAAGAATCAGTCCCGAAAAAACACTGGGTAAGGCCGCAGGCATCACCGCCTTGAAGACCGTTTCACTCTTTGTGGCGCCCAAGGCAATACTGGCCTCGCGAAGGTCATTCGGTACTGCATCAAGGCCCTCTGTCACGGCTACGATCACGACCGGCAAGTTGACTAAGGCGAGCGTGAGAGCGGCCCAAAGTAAACCCGGCGTGCCGAATGTCGGGCTGGGCAATCTATCCGCGTAAAAAAGCGCATCAACCTGTCCGCCAAGTCCATAAACGAAAAATCCAAGTCCGAAGATGCCATAGATAATCGCGGGAACGCCTGCAAGATTGGTAATACTGATACGAATAAGTTTGGTGTACCAGGTGTCTCTTGCATACTCAGACAAGTAAATGGCCGTTGCGACGCCCAGTGGCGCTACGAATAGCGTCATCACCATCACTAATGAGAGTGTCCCCACAATGGCCGGGAACAATCCTGTCAAACCATTCTCTACATTTGGCTTGGCGAAAAAAACATCGTTTAATCGATCAAGAAAACCGGCTTCAAAAGGCTCAGAAGACAAGAACAGCCAATCGCCAGCACTGGCCACCAGCAAGATAAATAAGCCACTTCCGATGAGTAAAACGGTAGACACCATGCTCGCAGATAGGCCGATCATGGTGAGCGATCTCACTTGTTGGTATCGAGAGCCTGAAAGCCGACGTCGTCTGAACGTCGCATTCGATAACATTATAGTCCCCTGACGCGCATTCTTACTCGCGCACGAATAATCTCGGCCACTGTATTAACGATAAAGGTGAGGCCAAAGAGCAACAAACCCATCACGAATAGCACTTGGTAATGGGAGGATGTTTTAGGTGCTTCCGGCAATTCTAGCGCCAGTGATGCACTAACAGAGCGAAGTCCTTCGAAGATACTGAGGTCCATAATTCCAGTGTTGCCCGACAACATGACGAGAATCATCGTCTCACCCGCCGCCCTTCCAAATCCAACCATGATCGCGGCAATCATTCCGGGTAATGCGAGGGGTAAAACAACATCGCGATAGCCCTGCCAAGGCGTGGATCCGAGGGCCAGAGCGCCAGCGGCCAAGTTACGTGGCACAGCATGGATTGCCTCCTCGGCAATAGAAAATATCGTTGGGGTAATCGCTAAGCCCAAGACAATGCCAACCAACAGTGAATTAAAATGCGAAATCGATACGCCCGATGACAACAGGTAAGCCTCAAGCGACCCACCGGGAAGTCGTGCCGCGCCACTCAACCCCGCAGCAGCGCCCACTGCAATCACCAGCAAAACCAAGGGCAGCAGTCTTAATGGCCAGTCATCTAAGGCGTCATGTCTCACCCATCGCCACCCCAGCCCTCTGACAACAAAGACCCCTAAAATCGCAAGAATCGGGAATAAGGCGATAACGCCAATCAGTGCAGACAAGAACTCACCAAAGCGAGGTGCAAGCCAAAACAAGCCAATAGCGCCCAGTACCACCGTTGGAAAGGCGGTCAGCATATCGATCGCGGGTCGCACGCGCTGCCGCTGAGCCTCTGACATAAAGCATCCCACGTAAATTGCACAGCCCAAACTTAGGGGGGCGGAGAACAGCAAGGCCAGCAATGCCGCCTTAAGCGTTCCAAAAATCAGAGGAACCACCGAATACTTTGGCTCAGCCCTCTGCGCTGAGGGAAGGGGTAACCACAGATACTCCTCAGACGGATAACCTTCATACTCAATCGGACTCAAGAGACGACGCCAGTCACCCCCAATGTCAGTCGCTCGGAACACAAACAGCAAGGCGTCGCCAGATGGCGTCAATGCACGAATGAGCGACGGCGACACCCAAACAATCGTGTCGATCTCGACATCCACTTGAATACGCAAGCTGGCATTAGGATTTCGAAAATCAACAACCTGTATTTCGGACGAAGACGTTGCAAAGGCAACCACGGCAAGTCGTGGATGTCCGGCTAACGCAACAATGTCGCTACCCACTAAAACGGTTTTTACGCGCTCTACGGCAGGTACGTTATTGATTGATGTCGATTGCGAAAAGTGAAAATGCTCCAGCGTATTGCCCACCAGTACGGCAAGCCCTCTCTGATGACCCACCATTTGAGCAATCGAGAAGTCTGAGGGTAATTCGCGGACGTTCAGTCGAACAGCGGTTTGATCATGCACCCACAACCAAGGGTTGCCTGGGCTGCCTTGGAGTTGCCACCCATCTTTTGAGACCCAGTAGGTCGACTGCGTGAGGTCTGCGTCTTGCGACTCGGCTCGCAACACAAGAGCACCCCTAACCCCTTCGGGTGAATCGATGCGCTCTAGAGTGCTTGCCGCAAAAATAGGCGCCGCCACCACCATCATTTGCACAACCATTCCCAACAACGCAAAGATCACCGTAAAACTTGCGGCTCTAATCAGCAGTCCCAGACTCACAGACTTGAAATGGCGCCAATTAGCCACAGGCATCCGCCACGCCCAGTGCTGACTGAGAATCTGCAACTTGCGGAATACTAAAGCCTGCACTTCTCAAGAGATCGCGACCTTTCTCACCCGCAACGTAGGCTAAAAATTCACACTCAATCGACGGCCTCTCTGAGCGAACGTCAGTCATCACGTACAGGTAAAGCGTTCGCTTTAGCGGATACTCAGGATCCTCCGGGTACAATACACGCCCATCCGGTCGCTCAATACCTAATATTTTGACGTCGTTGGAGGTATAACTCGTCGCCGTGTAGCCAATGCCACCCGGAACCCTTGCTACTGTATTGACGATACCCGCCCCACCCGGCATTTCATTAACAAAAATACCAGGATCCCCGTCGCACAAGGCGGCACGTCGGAAATATTGATACGTGCCACTCGTCGCGGTTCTGCCAAAGACTTGAAGTTTACGATCCGCCAATACGCTGTCTTCTCGCAGATCTCGCCAAAAGACAGGACGCACTGAGTTCCCGCAGGTGCCCGGCATACCAAATATCTGACCGACCTCCGCCATGGACACGCTTTCCAATGGATTTTGCTGATGCACGATCAACACTACAGCATCGACTGCCAGCGATATTTCAATTGGGGGTCTCTGTTTTCTAACGGTAAAAGCGTCGCGCTCATCGGCATTCATCCGACGGCTCATAGTCCCGATTGTCGCCGTCCCCAATAACAGTGCCGGGGGCGTCGCGGCTGAACCCACAGCCTGAACCTCAATCAAGATTGTCGGGTTAAGAACGTAAAATTGTTCGGCCCACGCGGTGACAAGTTTAGCCAGTGTGTCTGAACCCACGATAATCAGACTGCGATCACTCTCATCATCAGACTGCGCCCAGAGAAACGATGCGCTGAAGAGCATCGAAACCACAAAAAATCGTCTAAAGAGTCGCGTCATGTGCGCTGAATAGGATTGAAAAAACGGAGCCCTCTCCCGGAACACTCTCAATCTTGAGCTCCGCGTTGTGTGACAGCGCCACGTGCTTGACGATCGCAAGGCCCAAGCCCGTGCCGCCTGTGCTCTGACTTCGGCTCTTATCAATACGGTAAAAACGCTCAGTCAAGCGCGGAATATGATGCTCCTCAATTCCCTCTCCGCGATCAACAACTCTAAGAACGGGTCTGTCATTACGCGCGAACCACTCTACGGTGACCTCCGATTCTGAGTCACTGTACTTCAAGGCGTTAACGATGAGATTGCTGACCGCACTGTGCAACTCGATCACGTCGCCAAAAATGAGGCCCTCATGGCTCAAAGAGAGGCTAATGAGCCGGTCGGGCCATGCAGCTCTTAGCCCATCTGCAATTTCTACAATCAAATTACCCACGTGTACAGGCGAGGTTTTATCTGTGTTTTCTATGGATTCAATTCGGGACAACCATAATAAATCCTTAAGCAGCAGCTCCATACGACCGACTTGCATGTCCATTTGCGACAGTGGGCGTTCGATTTGCGTGACCACGTCATCGCCCAATAATCCAAGATTTTCCACATAACCCTTCAACACCGTCAGAGGTGTTCTTAGCTCGTGCGAGACGTTCCCTACAAAGTCGCGGCGCATCATCTCGAGCTTGTACTGCTCAGTGATGTCTTTGACAAAGATGAGTCGGTCTCCGGAACCGAAGATCGACACTTCAACTTGCAGACACTTGTCCTGCTCAGGGGTCGGGGGCATTCGCAATGGTGACTTGTACTCTCCACAGCTGAGGTACTCACTCAGTTCTGGTGCGCGCATAAGGTTTAACAGCGGACGGCCAACGTCGTGCACCGAGGTAATGCTCAACAGCGTCTCAGCGGAATCGTTAACCCAGACTATATTGCCTCTAGGGTCCGTGATCAGTGCAGCGTCTCGCAGCGATTTCAGCGACGCTTGAAGGTATTCCAATGAGGACGCCAGACGCCCCTGGGCCTCTTTACTCTGGCGTTGCAGGCGATAGGCGTGATCGAAAAGCCGCCCCCAAACCCCACTTGCCTCGGGAGGATCACTTTCGGCACTTGATAGCCATCGTTCCATCCGAAAAAGCTGAATGTTCCAAAACAGCAAGACGAGCGCCAAGGCAACGCTGAGCCCTCCCGCGACATTCCCAAGAAAGATTCCGAACAACGCGCCAAGACAAACAATGACAACAAGTTTTACCAGAGCACGCCACCAGTGGCGCGAAAGACTCACTCAGCTACCATACCCTTTGCCGAAAACCGATAACCCGTTCCCCTAACCGTCTGCACCAAGTCGCTATAATCAACTATGCCGCCCTCTAGCGCCTTTCGCAGACGACGGATATGAACATCGACCGTGCGCTCTTCCACATAAACATTAGCGCCCCAAACGTGGTCTAAAAGTTGATTCCGAGTGTATGCGCGCTCTGGGTGGGACATAAAAAACAGTAATAAATTGAATTCGGTAGGGCCCATTTCAATGGGCGCATTCGCAACAAAAATTCGTCGACTATCCACGTCAAGTACCAGCTGCTCGACTTCAAGCCGACCTCGTTGGTCCCCCGCCTCGGTCCGACGCAGTAGGGCCTTAATGCGAGCAATGAGCTCTCGAGGCGCAAAGGGTTTGGTGACGTAGTCATCGGCTCCCACATCGAGGCCTTGAACAATGTTTTCTTCAGCAGTCTTCGCGGTCAGCATAATGACCGGAATCTCTGCGGTCGTGTCGCTGCGTTTTAATCGCCTTAGGAGTTCTAGGCCACTCCCCCCAGGGAGCATCCAATCCAATAGCACAATCGATGGACGCTCATCGACAATAATCCGGTGAGCATCCTGGATGTTTTCAGCTTCTAAACACTCAAAGTCAGAGATCTCTAGCGCCATGCGGAGCATGTCGCGAATCGAAAACTCGTCATCAACAATCAGTACCTTTTGTGCCGCCATTACGCAAAACCCTCTCAGTCCCACTCATTAAATAAGAATAAAGTGACAGGGACATGACGCCCTTACCACCAATCGAGCCAGCCTTTGCGTTCAAACTCAGCTTGGCAGGCGGACAACTGATTGTTGTAGCGTGTTGCCCGACGATCAACTTTTTTAGCGACCTCAACCAGCCACGGTTTTGAACGATAACTTGCTCGTTTATAACCGCCATGCCCCTCGTGATACGCAAGATACAATCGGAAAGCGTCGTCTTTCGAAATACCATTGACCTGATGCGTCGTGTGATTATACCAACCGACGAAATCAATCGCGTCGTCAAAGTCATCTCTATCAGCGCCATGATTACCGGACTTGCGTTTGTACCAGTCCCAGGTGCTGGTTTTGGCTTGCGAGTAACCGTAAGCGTCGCTGGCTCTGGGTCCAGGAATAAATCCCCAAATCTGTTTGCGTGGTGGCTTAGCACCTGCAACAAAACGGGATTCCTGATGCATGAAGGCCATCATGATTGAAACAGGAACTCCCCACCGCTGACGCGAGTCGACAGCATCGTCATACCATCCCCCTTTTTCGCGGAAAATGTCACAGATATTGTCCAACTTATCGGGAGGTGCGCTGGCACAACCCGTCACGGTCACAATAACGATAAGGAATTGCGCACACCGAGATCTGATCTGCTTCACACACCTGCCTCCGATACTAGTTTTGCAAACTCCGACTCATCAATGATCTTCAACCCGAGTGATTGCGCCTTGCTGAGTTTAGAGCCCGCACCGGGACCGGCGAGCAGCACATCCGTATTTTTACTCACTGATCCCGCCGTCTGCCCCCCTAAACGCCTGACCAAAGCGCCAGCGGCGTCGCGCGACATCGACTCTAACTTGCCCGTAACCACCCACGTCTGCCCCGCGAGGACGGCATTGGCATGGTGCGACTCTTGCGTATCTACCCAGTCCATACCCACGTGCAACAATCGGTCAATGAGTCGTCGATTCGATTCTAGAGAAAAATAACGACGAATATGGGTAGCGACCACTGGACCTACATCGGATACGTCTTCCAGCGCGTTCTGCGACGCGGACGCAATCGCATCGAGGGATCCAAAATGCGCAGCCAGAGCACGCGCCGTCGCCTCTCCCACTTCTCGAATACCCAAGGCGTAAAGGAACCGGTGTAAGTCGGTGACCTTACTTTTGTCAATCGCATCAATGGCTTTTTGCGCAGATTTAAAACCCATTCGATCCAACGCCGCCACCTGCTCCACGCTCAACTCGTAAAGGTCAGCGACCGATTTCACCAAACCTGTGTCGAACAATTGATGGAGCAGCTTTTCCCCAACACCGTCAATATCTAAGGCCTTGCGAGAGACAAAGTGCTCAAGCGCTGCCTTTTGCTGCGCCGGGCAGCCCGTTCGGTTGTCGCAGCGGATCGCCGCTTCGTCAAGATCGCGCGTAAGCGGCGTAGAGCAATCCGGACACTGACTTGGAAAGATGACTGTTTCAGGGTTTCCGACGCGTCTGTCGACCAAGGAACGAACAATTTGAGGGATCACGTCGCCCGCGCGGCGGACAATAACCTCATCACCGATTCGAATATCGAGGCGCGCCATTTCGTCAACATTGTGCAGCGTGGCATTACTGACTGTAACGCCCCCTACAAACACCGGCTTGAGACGGGCAACGGGTGTTATCGCACCGGTCCTTCCTACTTGGTAGTCAATACCTAAGAGGGTCGTGACCTCCTCTTGAGCTGGGAACTTTCGGGCGACCGCCCACCGCGGTGCACGCGCAACAAAGCCCAAACGTTGCTGTTGTCCGAAGTCATCGACCTTCACGACGACACCATCAATATCAACGTCCATTGCATCGCGCTGAGCTAAAATACGTTCAACGTAGTGCTCGGCTGCAACCCATCCCTGGACGCGCTCGATAAGCCCCGACGTTTTAAATCCCGCATCGCGCAGATATGCCAGCGTGTGGCTGTGGGTTACCGGCAGTTCAGCCTCCTCGGTAAAACCCACCGCATAGGCCATAAAAACCAGTGGTCGAGTGGCGGTCACTCTTGAATCAAGTTGCCGCAAACTGCCCGCCGCCGCATTTCTCGGATTCTGAAAGACAGTGTCTCCCCGTTGGGCTTGCTCGGCATTTAAGGTGGCAAATGCGCCGCGTGGAATCACTACCTCGCCACGAACCTCAAGGACCTTTGGGTATGACGGACTGCGTAAGCGCAAGGGAACCGTGTCAATCGTGCGCGCATTGTGCGTAATGTCCTCGCCCGATGCCCCATCACCACGTGTGGCAGCGCGCACGAGAATGCCGTCCTCGTACAAAAGGCTCATGGCAACCCCATCAAGCTTAGGCTCACAACAAAACGTCAACGAATGAACCCCAAGCTTTGCCGCGTTACGCTCCTCAAAAGCGGCTAAATCCTCACCACTAAAGGCGTTATCCAAGCTAAGCATGGGCAGCTTATGGCGCACGCTAACAAACTCACCTAAAGGCGCATCGCCCACTCGCTGGGTCGGCGACGATGCTGAAAAAAGCTCAGGGTGCAGTGACTCCAGATCACGCAGTCGCCGCAGCGCAGAATCATATTCCGCGTCACTCGCCAGCGGATTATCGTCGCGATGATACGCCAGTGACCACACATCGAGCCGCTCTCTGAGCGCCATGATCTCCAGCTCAGCGGTGCTCACCTCAGTTTCTCAGCTCGTGATTTATTCTCGTATTCTCTGATCGATTGACGGAGACTTTCGACATATTGCTTCGTCATCACGCTGCGTGTTTCATCATAAACATCGCCACCCAGACTGTGCGCGACCGTATGAGCTGTCTCCAGCATCAAGTCAAATGCTCTCACCATCTCCTCAGGGCCGGGCAGCGTCAGAAAAAACATCAAGCCTTTCGTCTGCAGGGTGTTCATGGCCTCGAGATCAAAGACACCGGGCTGCATCATATTGGCCACACTGAATTGAATCGTGGGTTGACCGCCCTGTGCTTGACTCAAGTGAAAAAAATCCATATCGCCGAACCGCAGACCGCAGCCTAAAAGCACCCTGAGCACATCATCGCCCGCGAAGCCTTGCTCGGCGCGAGCCATAACGTTGAGCGAATACACGGTCGCATCTTCGTGACGCGGCAGTGCTGCCGCCTGACCTTGAGCCGCTGGAATTGCCTCAATTTCGTCGAGCCAATCTAAGGTGCCTGGGTCGGCGAGGCTATCGGCTTCATTCTCTTTCGTGCCGTCTAGCGATTCATCAACGCCATCTGCGCTATCAGACGTTAACGTCGTCTTTTCAGGTGCAGCGTAGAAACTTTCTTCGCTGACCGGCAGCACCCCGCCTGTGCTCGATAACGCATCGTCCACATACTCGCCAAACGTCGGTTCCTGTCGGCCCACCGGTCGGGCGCCACCATTGGGAAGCTCTCGCGCACTTCGATCATGGTAGTCCGGCGCAGGCGTTTCTTCACGGACGACCCGCGCGTTCATCTTGTAGCCGTTGCGCCGTTTGCGTCGAAAGCTCACAACGAGCGCCACGCATAACGCAAAAATAATAAATACAGCGACGAACGCTTCTGTGGTCAACGCTTGGAAGATGTCAGGCATCACCTCTTTCCTTAGCTCGCGGCGAGTCTTGCAGCTTCCTCGATGTCAACGGTGACTAATCTCGAGACACCAGGCTCATGCATGGTAACGCCCATCAATTGCTCAGCTGCTTCCATAGTTATCTTATTGTGCGTAATGAAGACAAATTGCACTTTCTTTGACATTTCTGACACGAGACGCGCATAGCGCCCAACGTTTGCGTCATCTAACGGCGCATCGACCTCGTCCAACATACAAAACGGCGCCGGATTGAGCTGGAAAATAGAAAAAACCAGCGCGATTGCGGTCATCGCTTTTTCGCCGCCAGACAGCAAATGGATCGTGCTATTTTTCTTGCCCGGTGGTCGAGCCATAATCGACACGCCGGTGTCCAGGAGGTCATCACCCGTCATCTCAAGAAAGGCGGTGCCCCCGCCAAACACTTTGGGGAAAAGTTCACTAAAGCCCGCATTGACGGTGTCGAACGTCTCCTTGAAGCGACTGCGCGTTTCCTTATCAATCTTTTTAATGGCGTTTTGAAGCGTCTCGAGCGCCGTCCGCAGATCGTTATCTTGCGCGTCCAGGTATTCTTTTCGCTCTTTTGCCCGCGTTGTTTCATCAATAGCTGCGAGGTTTATCGGCCCAAGCCGATGGATTTTGGCGCCAATACGTTCGACACGGACCAGCCACTCTGTCTCCTCAGCATCCTCCGGCAAGTCTGCTTCAACAGCGGCCACATCTGCGTCAAGCTCAGCAAGTGCCCTATCAATCTGCTCAAGACGGACGCCTGTCTCAGCCAGTTTAAGACGAGCGCCCTCACTGCGCGTCTGCACACCCGCAACGGACTGCTCCGCCGCCATTCGGGCCTGTTCCCTGTTGCGCAAGGTCGTTTCGAGCTCCGACAACCCCTGCCGAGCCTGAGTAAGCTGCGCCTCAACACCTAAGCGTTTTTCGAGAAGCTGACTCAGTACTTGCTGTGCTTCAAGGTCGGGGTTTTCGTCTGTGGGCATCTCACCACGAATGGCGGCCTCTCGCTCCTCGTAGCTTAAAACTTGTTGCTTCGCACGCTCAATGGACTGACGCAACGCCTCTTGCTGCGTGAGTAACTCGCGATTTCTTACCTCGCTACGATTGAGCGCAACATCAGCCTGCTGTTTTGCCTGACGACTCTGCCGCACGTGCTCACGCGCAGTTTCGCGGGCAGACTCCAGCTCGCTTCGCACCGACTCATCCGACTCCACTTGCATTTTTGCACGCCCGAGCATCTGGACCGCTTGTGCAATCACCGCTTGCTCTTCGGCACCGCGCACTTCTAAATCGGAGCGATCTTGGTGTAACTGAGCCTCTCGCGCCTGTCGTTGTTCCCGCTGTGCTAAGAGCGCGCGCTTTTGAGCATCTAAACGGCTCGCCTCGTGCTGCGCTACTTGCATCGACTCCTGTGCGGCATCGATTGACTGCTCAATTTCGGAGCGCAATGCTTGGTGCTCTGAAATCGCCACATCCGTGGTACTCAGCTCCGCGGCCACACGATCAAACGCCTCAACAATGCCGCTCAGGCGTGCTTGCCGGGCAATAATTCCCTGTTCTGCATCTGCCTCGGATCGCGTACGAATCCAGCGCTTGGATACCCAGAGTCCGTCCTTTGATACGATTGATGCGCCGTCAGACAATGTCGAGCGCTGAGCGAGTGCGGCACGCCAATCCTCAACAACGTGCACCTCGGCTAGCACGTGTTGGACCGCCTCTGGAGCGTCCACATAATGGGCCAACATGGAAGGCTCAGTTGAGCGCCTCGCGCTTGCAAGATCAACCAATCGCAGGCCGGAGGACGGCTCAGTATCCAGTGAATCAAACGCCGCGAGCTCCGCGCGAAACGCCGAGAGCCAATCGCCCAGAACAAGATCAGCCGCCGCCTCGTAGCCAGCATCGACCGAAATGGCATCCAGTACAACGCCCTGTTTTTCGACGCCTTGCGCCCCAAGCCAATCAGTCGCTGACTGACCACCATTCTCTTCGCGTGCATCAGACTGTAGCGCCTCTAACGATGCGCGCTGACCGCTCAACGCCTGTGCTTGTCGGCGCAGTTCGTCCTGCTGCTGACGCAGTGTCTCGAGCTTGACTCGGGATTCACCCAACGCATTTTTCAACTCGTCTAGATTCTCTTTGACACTGGTTACACCGGCTTGTGCTGCCTGCAGCGCGTCACTCATTGAGTCAACATCTTGGTCATCACCGGCACGACCCAGCTGTTCAAGCTCAGTCTCAATGCGCGACAACCGCTCAGTTAACGTCACTAGATTACGTTCCGCATTAGCCTGACGTCCCTGCTGAACCTCGACCTGCTGACGAGGCACTGCGGCCCGTTGCGTGAAACTGTCCCAGTCGCCGTCCGCAGTGGCCGCAATTTTTTCAGCGTCTTGAAGCGATTTGTCAACGCGCCCTACTTCCTCGCGTTCGCGCGCCAGTGTGGGCTCAATGGACGTCAGCGCTTCGAAAAGCTCCTCCAGACGCTGACTATCAGAGTCCATCAGTCCGAGCTCGCGCTGTTTTCCTTGCAAGGTTTGTTCGAGGTCCTTGGCCAGCGTCTCGCGACGCTGCTTAGCAAAGTTAATCGACTGCTCTATCTGGCTGACTTCGCTGCCTAGTGAATAAAAACTACCCTGAAGCTCGCCCGTTGAGGCGTTCGCTTCAGTGATGCTTTGCCTCAGTAACTCGATGTCAGCCACAGACGCCGACACCTGGGATTGATAGCGCTCTTTTTCAGTCGCAAATTCATCAATCTCACGCTGCGCACGGCTCTCAACACCCGCTTGGACTTGGCGCTGTAGCACCAGCAGCTGCGCCTTCAGCCCTCGCTCTTCTGTTTTATATAACGCGTAACGCTCGGCCGCCTGCGCCTGACGCTTCAAATGTCCTAAATTACGCTCAAGCTCTTCTCGTAAGTCTGTGAGACGATCAAGATTATCCAGCGTCCGCTGCATACGGTTTTCAGTTTCGCGCCGACGCTCTTTGTATTTTGAAATACCTGCGGCTTCTTCAATATAGACGCGAAGGTCCTCTGGGCGGGACTCTATGAGACGAGAAATCATTCCCTGCTCAATGATCGCATAACTGCGAGGCCCAAGGCCTGTGCCTAAAAACAGATCGGTAATATCACGTCGGCGGCACTTGTTGCCGTTCAGGAAGTAGTCTGACGTACCCTCGCGTGTAACCAATCGCCGCACCGAAATTTCGCTGTAGGCCGCGTACTCGCCGCCGACCTTGCCGGTCGAATTATCGAACAGAAGTTCAATGGAGGCTTGTCCGACGGGCTGCCTATGTGTAGTGCCGTTAAAAATAACGTCGGACATAGATTCGCCACGAAGGGTCTTTGCTGAGCTTTCACCCATGACCCAGCGGACGGCGTCGATAATATTAGATTTTCCACAGCCGTTAGGGCCCACCACCGCGCACATATTGCTCGGCAGTGTGACTTTGGTCGGGTCGACAAACGATTTGAACCCGGCAAGCGAAATAGACTTTAAGCGCATCAGCCCTCAAATTACGGCGCAGAAATCGCGGCCGTCTTCCCATCAAAAACACTAGATGTAGTGTACCTAGAAAGATCTGCCAACACTATATACAAATAAGGGTTATTGCGCGTTATCTCGTAAAGTCACGACAACCCCCGAAGAATCCTTCAGAGCAATGTCGCTTAATGTTCCTGTGAGCAAGGCATTTGGAAGCCCAGGCTGGCCGGTTTTAGACAACTGAACTTCCAGGTCGACACGCTCCAGTGACGACAGTGCCTGTCCTGCCATACTGTTTACGTCAGACAGACTCACTGACAGCGGCCAGTTCACCACCTCTTGCTTGGACACCGCCGTTGGCATTCGCACCTGACTACCCGCTGGACGCGCAATCACAAACAGTGTGAGCCCACGGTAAGCCTCGGGCGCCAGGCCCTCTGCCAACTCGACCGTAACACCCAATTTCACTGAACTTGCGGCGGGTTCTACAGCTTGCCCCGCTCCACGGGCTGGTACCGACTCGGATGAACGCCGCTCGGCTTCGACAATTGCCGATCGCATTAACTCAAACGCCTCTGACCCCGGAACTTCGAGATCACGCAACACCCTCATGTATCCCATGGCCTCAAGGTATTGACCTGCGCCAAAAGAACCCATAGCCAGTGTTGCCAAGGCTGATTTTTGCCTTGGATCTGAAGCAAGGGCCTGCTCTGCGCGCTGTTGCGCCCTAGGCGTCAAAACTTGCCCGTTAGCAACAAACTCTGCCTGAGCTGCCCGCCCAAGTACGTCCGGCGCATTGGGCGCCTCTAGCAAAATAGCCTCAAAGTTTTGCAGCGCGTCTTCCGCATTACCGGTTGCGATGTAGTATTCGCCCAGTAACGAGTGGTAATCCAAATTCTGCGGGCGTTGTGAGGATCGCGCCTCGATACGCGTAATAAGGGTCGTCACCTCGTCCGGTGTGGCTGATTCCAAGCTGGCGATAGCGCGTGCAATTTGCACGTCTTCATAGGCACCCAGTCGGCCATATAGCGCTACCGTAACGGCGACAAGCAGGCAGGCAAGCGCAACCTGATAACCCCAACGCTGGCTTGCGCCACGGACCACAAGATCGTCACCCTTTTGATCTTTATCGTCCCAGGCTCTCAGTTGAGCATCATTTAGCAAGGAGGCGTCATCGGTTTCCGCTTGGCGCACAGACAACCAATCGTCCACTGAGTCCCCTTCGACACGCCGTGTCCAAAACCGAGGAAGAACCAGCAGGAACAGTGCTGCAAGCCCACAAAGCCCTGCTGTAATCAGCATTAAATCGCTCACTGCGACCCCTCGTCCTGAAACTTTTGACGCAGTGCCTCGGCACGCGCCTCCTGAACAGGCGACATCGCACTGGCGCGATCTCTGCGAATCTGTAACAGCACAACCGCCATCGCCATTAATAACAAAATCAGTGGGGCCGACCAGAGCCACAGGGTATTGCGGTCTAATCCGGGACGGTATCGAACAAACTCGCCGTAGCGATCAACCAAAAAATCGATAATTTCACTGTCGGTGGCGCCGGTTTCGAGCTTTTCGTGGACGATCGCACGCAAATCACGAGAAATCGGCGCATTAGAATCGGCAATATTTTGGTTTTGACACTTAGGGCATCGAAGTTCCTGACTTAAGGCTTTGTAACGCGCCTCAAGCGCAGGCGAACTAAACTCATAGGTCTCAATGACACCCCATGCTACCGCAGAGCACAGAGCGACGCTCAGTAATAACCAGCGGAATAATTTCATGATCCACCCCCGAAGAAGGGTGCCAGCTGTTCGGTCCAAACCCGTTCATCGACCACACCCACGTGCCGATATTGCACCGTTCCCGCAGCGTCAATGACATAGGTTTCCGGTGCACCGTACACGCCTAAATCAAAACCAAAATCACCGTCAATATCCACAACTGTTTCGGCGTAGGGATTCCCCAACTCCTCAAGCCATGTGAGTGCTTTCGCCGGATCATCCTTATAATTTAGGCCGTAAATCGTCACCCCGCTCTCGGCTAAATCGAGCAGGTAGGGATGCTCTACGCGGCAAGAGAAACACCATGTTGCCCAAACATTAAGCAGCGCAGGCTTACCGTGCCATTGACCGGCGCTTCGGCGGTACTCACCCCCTAACACCTGCAGGTCAAACTCGGGTAGCGGCTGGCCCACGCGGGCTGACGGTAAAGCCGTAGGATCGAGGGCCAAGCCGCGCACCAGCAAGAGCACCAAGGCCGCGAAGGCCACTAATGGTAAAAAGCGTTTAAGTAGCAAGTCCGACGGTCTCCTGCGGCACCGTTGCGGTGCGACCGCGCCGATAACGACGGTCCAGGCTTGTGGTCAGACCTCCCAGCCCAATCAGTAAGGCACCGAACCAAATCCAGCGAATCATCGGCTTGTGCTGCACACGAACCGACCAAGCACCATCCCCCAAAGGCTCACCCAGCGCGAGGTACAAATCGCGCATCACGCCCGCATCAATGGCCGCCTCGGTCATAATTTGACCGCTGGCCACATAACGCCGCTTTTCGGGCATCATTGTTGTGAACATTTCTCCATCAAGAGTAACGGAAAAAACCCCTCGGTCGGCACTGTAATTAGGTCCTTCGACAACGGTTACTTCTTCAAGCGTGAAGCTGTAGTTATTCAGCGAGACACTGTCCCCCGCCTCCATTCGCAAGTCGCGTTCGGCACTGAACTGCGTTACGAAAACAGCGCCGGTAATGGTGAGGGCAAAACCGAAATGCGCGGTAAACATGCCAAGATAAGAGGGTGTAAGACGCCTCATAAAGGTTCGCACATCCGTCACACCGCGCGTCCTTTGTTGCAGATCACGAATCAGCCCCAATATAACCCAGCCCGACAGCAACACAGCCAAGCACGCCCAAACGTTGAGTCGACCGATACCCAAGTAAGGCACCACCACCGCGACAATCACACAGACTAACGCGGGAAAACCAAGCTCGCTGATCCAACGCGTCGCTGAGTCACGCTTCCATCGCGATATCGGCCCCACCGCCATAAAGGGCGCAACTAAGGCCATGGCTGGCACGAACACCGCATTGAAGTAAGGGGGACCAACGGAGTACTTGCCTTGCCCAAGCGCGTCCATTAACAGCGGGAACAACGTTCCGAGTAAAACAACAATCGCCGAGACCGCAAAAATGAGGTTATTGACTAACAGTAGGGACTCGCGGGACTCAAGCTCATAGCTAATCGGGCTTGCCACCGAGGGCGCTCTGAATGCAAAAAGCGTCAGTGAACCGCCCACCACCAAGACTAAAAAAACCAAGATGAACAGTCCCCGTTCGGGATCTGCGGCGAACGCGTGAACGGAAGTCAGCACGCCTGAACGCACCAAAAACGTACCCAGTAGCGACAGCGAAAATGCGGAGATGGCCAAAAGAACGGTCCACGACCTAAACAGCCCACGCTTTTCAGTCACCGCCAAACTGTGGATAAGTGCGGTCCCCACTAGCCAAGGCATGAAGGATGCATTTTCAACCGGATCCCAAAACCACCAGCCACCCCAACCTAACTCGTAATACGCCCACCAACTGCCAAGCATGATCCCCAGCGTCAAAAACGCCCAAGCGACATTGGTCCATGGACGTGACCACCGCGCCCAAGATGCGTCCAGACGTCCGCCAAGTAGTGCCGCCACTGCGAACGCAAACGGAACCGCCAAACCCACGTAGCCCATGTAGAGCAGTGGCGGATGAATAATCAGTCCTGGATCCTGTAGCAATGGATTGAGATCATTGCCCTCGGCAGCGACGCCTGGCAGTAGTCGTTCAAAAGGATTCGATGTAAAGAGCGAAAACGCGATAAAACCAACACCGATCACGCCAAGGATGCTGAGTACTCGCGCCAGCACCACCAGCGGCAGCCCGCGGCTGGCAAGCGATACTGCCAACGCCCAAGCGCCCAATATCCACACCCAGAGCAAGAGGGAGCCCTCGTGGTTACCCCACACCGCGGAAAATTTGTAGATCTGGGGTAGCAAGGAGTTCGAGTTGCTCGCCACGACCTTGACCGAAAAATCGTCTTGTAAAAAAACCACCACCAGGCACAGAAAAGCGATTGTCAAAAACACAAAAAGACCTGCTGCAAGACTGGGCGCCATGTTCATCGCCCAGCGTTGACCTTGCCATGCGCCAACCATGGGCACCACGGCAAGGAGCGACGCAAGGCAGAGCGCAATAATCAGTGACAGCTGTCCGGCTTCAGGTATCACGGTTGCACCGCCGTAGCGCGAGCATTCTCGAGCGCCTCGGCAACTTCAGGGGGCATGTAGTTCTCATCGTGCTTTGCCAGCACTTCAGTCGCGGTTACGGTGCCATCTCGGCCTAGGAACCCGGTGGCAACAACCCCTTCACCCTCAGCGAATAAGTCGGGAAGAATGCCGTCGTACGATACGGTGATCACGTGGGCATAGTCCGTCACCGCAAAGCGGGTCTCCAAGCGATCGCTCGCGCGTTCAACACTGCCCTCGACGACCATCCCGCCCACACGGATCTGACGATCTACCGGCGCCTCACCCGCCGCAACCTCTGACGGGGAGTAAAATAGATTAATGTTGCCGCTCAGTGCGTAGGTGATGAGACCAATTGTGGCGCTGGATAATACGACGACGACCAAGGCCAGAATAAGACGCTGTTTTCGCTTGGGGTGCATGGCTAGGAAGCATCCTTTTCATGAGCCTGTTTACGTTCGAACTCTCGCTGAATCGTGTCCTGCATGGATCGGGTACTCAGCACTGGACGCACGATCATCACGAGAATCACGACGGACGTAATGGCGTAAGCCGCCCAAACAAAACCGCCGTGCCCTCCCATTGTTACTGCTGCGGCGAACGAATCAAACTGCATGGCTAGGTCGTTATCCTTTTGATCAACCAATTGGACTGCGCATACTCCGACGTCAGTGACTGTTTGAGATTAAGCATCATGAGCAGTGCAAACAACGCATAGAACGCCACGATCATTCCGAGTAAGGGGTACAGCATCGACGCATCGATGGCCGAGCTGCCCGTAAACTTAATCGACGCCGGCTGATGCAGCGAATACCACCAATCAACAGACTTGTAGATAATGGGGATGTTAACGGTTCCAACCAAACTCAATATCGCGCAGGCGCGCGCTGCGATTGTTTTATTGTCATAGGCCTCAAACAGCGCGATGACACCCACGTATAAAAAAAACAAAATGAGCATCGATGTCACGCGAGCATCCCACACCCACCAAGCGCCCCAAGTGGGCTTGCCCCAGATAGCGCCGGTGATTAGCGCTACTGCAGTAAACGCCGCGCCAATCGGTGCAGCTGCTCTCATCGCGAGATCGGCCAGTTTAATGCGCCAAACCAGACTCACTAAACCCGCAAACGCCATAATGTAGTAACCGGCCAGTGACACAACCGCAGCAGGCACATGAATGTAAATAATGCGGTAAGAATCTCCCTGCTTGTAATCCGTTGGCGCGAACAGCAAACCCCAAGCACTGCCGACGATTAACGCAACCGCGGTCAAGGGCAGTAACCAAGGAATCACCCGGTCACAAAACCGGTAAACCCAAGGGGGAGATCCAAATTGATGAATAATGCGCCACATACGATGAGTATATCCGTTAAACGTCAGAAATGGGGGTCATTACAGCTCTAAAGACACTCTGAGCCCAGCGGCAATCGCCAGCGGCGCCAGCAAAAGCCCGCCAGTCACGCCGGCACCGAGAAAGGCCAGCGCAACCACCGGGTCACCTGAGTGCAGCGCCTCGTCGAGTGCACGCGTGCCCGCGATGAGTACCGGTATATACAACGGCAAGATCAGCAGGGCGAGCAGTATGCCACCCCGGCGCACGCCCACGGTGAGTGCGGCACCCACCGCTCCTAGCAGTAACATGATGGCCGTTCCCATGAGCAAACTCGCCACCAAAACGGGCACGGCTGAAACAGGCAAACCCAACATCATTCCAAATAACGGTGCGGCGAGACTCAGCACAAGTCCACCCGTCATCCACGCGGCAAGCAGTTGGGGTATGACGGACAGCGCAAGCGGCGTGCTGGCCATCGCCAATTGCTCCAGACTGCCGTCTTCAAAATCGTCGACAAATAGCCGCATGCAAATCATGAGGTTCGCCAGTAAGGCCACAACCCACAAAATACCGGGCGCCATCAACGCCAGTCGCTCCGGATCCGGCCCCAACCCCAAGGGAAATAAAATGACCACGAGTAAAAAGAAAAGCAGCGGATTGACGATCTCGCTGGGAGAGGCAAGCTGCAAACGAACATGTCGAGCGGTTTGACCGCTCAAGTATTGAAGAGTGTCGATGCCCGATTGATCAGTCACCGCAGTAGTGCTCCAAATTCAACACTTTGAGCTCATCACCCAAAGCAGCCGACTGGTGACTGGTGAATACGACTGCACCGCCACTGCGCGCGTGCTCCAAAAAACGCGCTTCCAAGACGTTGACACCCTGCACATCGAGTGCGGTAAAGGGCTCGTCAAGCAGCCAAAGGCGGGGCGAGGGTAAAAAAAGCCTCGCGAGGGCTACTCGCCGCTTTTGGCCTGCCGACAGGCGCGCGGTCTGAACATCGGCGTGACCGAGAACCCCGACGGCTTCAAGCGCTGTGTCAATCGCCAAGTCGCTTGGCGCATTCAACCCAGACGGGTGCGTCATCAAGTTTTGTCTCGGCGTTAACGCGCCCTTCAATGCGGCAGAATGACCACTGTAGAGTACATCCTCGCACCGCTCTAACCGCCCAAAAACTTCGATACGCGCAAGCCTAGCAAAGGCCCGGAGTAGCGAGGTCTTTCCGACGCCATTTCCTCCCGCAAGCTGCCAAACATCGCCCTGATTCACCGTCAAACTCACATTACTGAGTAAGGCCCGCACCCCCTTTTGAACAGAGAGCTCACTGGCCATTAGCAAGGGTTCAGTCACAATGACACCGTTTTGATAATCGGAAGGACGACTTCACTCATGGCTGCTCGCTCGACGCTTAAGGTCTCAAAATCAAACAGTTCGCGATCGGCAAGTTGAGAAGGCGCGACATTGCGTATTGACTTAAAAATCGTCTCCGTCCGTCCCGGGTACTGCCGCTCCCAATCACGAAGCATGCGTTTCACCTCCGCACGCTGCAAGTTCTCCTGAGAGCCACATAAGTTACACGGAATAATTGGGTACGCCTCGTACGATGCGTAGGCTTCGATGTCCGACTCTTTACAATACGCCAAAGGACGGATAACCACATTCTTCCGGTCATCACTGAGCAACTTCGGGGGCATCGCCTTGAGCTTGCCGCCAAAGAACATATTGAGGAAGAGTGTTTCTACAATGTCATCGCGATGGTGGCCCAGTGCGATTTTATGGGCACCAATGCTCTCCGCAAAACCATAAAGAGTGCCTCGGCGTAGCCTACTGCAGAGCCCACAGGTTGTTTTGCCTTCGGGAATCACCGAGCGCACAACACTGTACGTATCTCGTTCCAAGACGTAGTAGGCAACACCCATGGATTCCAGGTATTCAGGAAGCACCTCTTCAGGAAAATCAGGCTGCTTTTGATCTAAGTTGACCGCAATAATTTCGAACTCAATCGGCGCGCTGCGCTGCAACTGCAAAAGAATATCGAGCATCGTGTACGAGTCTTTACCGCCCGAAAGACACACCATGACACGATCGCCCTCTTCGATCATGTTGTAGTCTGCAATCGCTTGCCCCATTAACCGGCGCAGACGTTTTCGCACCTTATTGTGGCTGTAGGACAATTTGCGGGTGTCCCCGGCACGCGGCTGATTCTCGCGGGGTGCGACGTCTTCTGCCAATTTGGAGGTTTGACTCATGCTCAGATCACAAATCTAAAACGCGGATGATAGTTCTAGGTGGTTGCCGAAGCAAAATTACTGACCTGAATAAACATAATACCTGTGTAAAACGCACTTGCAGTTTACTCATGAGAGGATGAAAATCCGCGTCGCACTGTTCCCAACATCCGAATTATCAGGAGACACCCATGAAGACACCCGTTACGGTCACCGTCACAGGCGCAGCTGGTCAAATTGGTTACGCACTACTTTTCCGCATCGCCTCTGGGGCTATGCTTGGCGCCGACCAACCCGTAAGGCTCAATCTTCTGGACATTACCCCTGCCCTCGATGCCCTAGAGGGTGTACGAATGGAACTCGAGGACTGCGCCTTTCCTTTGCTTGCGGGTATCAGCTGCAGTGACGATCCAAACATTGCCTTCGCTGACACCGATTACGCGCTCTTGGTGGGCGCACGGCCGCGGGGCCCAGGCATGGAAAGAAAAGATCTCTTGGAAGCCAACGCCGCAATTTTTTCGGCGCAGGGTCAGGCCATGAACGCGGTAGCGAGCCGCAATATTAAAGTGCTGGTGGTCGGTAACCCTGCGAACACAAATGCGCTGATTGCAATGCATAACGCGCCCGATATCGCGGGCACACAGTTCACAGCGATGACACGACTCGACCACAACCGTGCGATTACGCAAATTGCACAGAAGACGGGCGCACGCACGACAGACGTGACCCACATGACCATTTGGGGCAACCACTCCGCAACGCAATACCCCGATCTTTACAACACCCGTATCAATGGCGAGTCGGCGATCGAACTAGTGGATCAGACCTGGTTCGAGGACACGTTCATCCCAACGGTGCAACAGCGTGGCGCTGCGATCATTAAGGCGCGAGGTGCGTCGTCAGCCGCATCGGCCGCAAACGCCGCCATCGATCACATGCGCACCTGGGCGCTCGGGACCGCAGAAAACGATTGGACGTCTATGGGTGTACTTTCAACGGGCGCGTATGGCGTTCCTGAGGGTTTGATTTACTCATTTCCGTGCGCCTGTAAAGACGGCGTCTACCATGTCGTTGAAGGCCTTGAGATCAACGAATTCAGTCGTGCAAAGATGGATGCGACTGCTCAAGAACTCAGTGAGGAGCGCGACGCGGTTCGTCACCTGCTCGGGTAAATCCTCGGCGTCCGGGAGTGTCCGTTAGAGCTCCCGGAGCACCTTTAGCGGCGGTGCAGAAACCACACGGCGACAGGCAAAGGTTCCCAGTCCCCCAATAATGATCGCCCCCAAGCCAATACCCATGGGCCACAAGACCCACTGCACTTGGTAGTCAAGCTCTAGCATTTGCGTTTGAAGCGCCCAGCCTGCAGCCTCCGATCCTAAAATCGCCAACACTCCGGCGAGTGATCCCATTGCAGCAAACTCGATGGCAACTGCACCCAAGAGCGTCCCGCGACCGGCACCCAGAGCCCTCAAAATAGCGCTTTCATGAAGTCGCTCATCGACGCTGGCGCTCACACCGGCAATCAACACTAAGGCCCCTGCAACGAGGATGACAATCAAGACCAGCTCAATGGCCTGACTGACTTGATCGATAATTGTTTTGATTTCAGCGATCGCCACATCCAGTTCTATGATGGTCAGCGTTGGTATGACATCGAGAAGCTCTCCTACGCGGCGCTTCTCGTCGGGTTCGAGATAAAAGCTGGTGAACAACATGTTGGGGAACTTCAGTAATAATTGATCCGGGAAGATCACAAAGAAGTTAGGCTGCATTGACTCCCAATTGACTTTACGAATGCTCGCCACTTCAACCGAGAACTCGTCAGCTGCAATGCGAATGGTGAGTTGATCACCCACCCTCGCACCGATATCTTGTGCGAATCCGTCTTCTAATGACACCAGTGCGTCGTCCGTGCCCGCACGCCACCACGCACCTTCGACAATCTCGTTTCCCTCAGGTGCCGTGTCCGTGGATGTAAAATTCGCCTCGCGCTGACGCGCCCCGCCCTCTGCGGAATCCCGATCAGGCAAGGGCGCACCATTAACGGCCATCACCCGTCCGCGTGCGGCCGGATACAGCTCACCCACTTCGATCTCTCTCTCGCTAAAAAATGTCAGCAGTCGCGCCTCATCGGAGGGCGACACGTTAAGCACGAAGTGATTGGGCGTACCCTCTGGAATCTGCAGCCGCCACTGGTCAAGAAGGCTCGTTCGCACCGCGGTTAACACCAACAACAACATGATCGCGATACCAAATATCACGACCTGAAATGCACTCGAATTGCCTCTGCGCTGCATGCCGGCCAGTGCGAGCCGCCAGACGCTACCGGCGTTGCTTCCAATCTGACGCGTTCCACCCAATAACCCATGGGCCACGAAAAAACCCAGACCGACCGTGATCGCAACGGCCCCAAGTAACGCGGCCGTTAATTGCAGGTCCCTGCTATACCACAGCATCAAGAGTCCCAGCGATGCGGCGCCCAACAGCAAATCGAGTGCGCGGGTCGAATTGGCAATGGTCGTCTCTCGGCGAATGACCCGTAGCGGCGAGACGCCCCCGAGTCGCGCAAGCGGCGGCCAAGCAAAAAACCCAACGCAAACCAGTGCTGTGACAGCACCCGTCAGGTAAGGCGTCACACCAATGCGGTTGATCTCACCCGGCAGCTGATCGGCCAGCGCGTTGAACATTGCGCTCTGTGCCAGCCAACCGATGCCACTTCCCAACACAATAGAGAGAAGACCGAGCCAGGTGAGGCTCAGCGCGTAGAGCTGCTGAATCGTGCGTTTGGTGGCGCCGAGGCTTTTCATGACGGCCACTTGATCAGTATGGCGCTCGCCGAATCGTCGAGCAGCCACTAAAATCGCGGCAGCTGCCAACATCACGCCCAAGCTGCCCGCGAGTAACAAAAATCCTCTGGCGCGCTCTAATGTCGCGCCGATACCCGGCTGTGACTCGTCCACGCTCAGTAACCGCTGTCCTTGGGTGAGCTGCGGGTCAACCCAATCCCGAAAGGCCTCAAGCTGATTTGACGAGCCGGCAACGAGTAACCGGTAGGTTACGCGGCTTCCCGGCTGCACAATGCCGGTGGCGTCCAAATCCGCTGAGTTCATGACCAGTCTTGGCCCGTAACCGAAAAAACCACTCGTTGAGTCCGGCTCGCTGAGCAAGGTTCCAGTCACCGTCAACGTCGCGTCACCCACATAGACAGCGTCCCCGACTGCAACTCGCAACTGCTGGACCAGTCGTGGCGCAAGAAACACACCTCCAGGAGCCGGTATACGACTCGACGGCTGCGCCGAGCCAACGTCGACAGACAGCGACCCTCTGAGCGGATAGCCGCCCGCCACCGCTTTAACCGATGCAAGAAACATTTCATCGTTGTCAGAGATCACCATGGATGAAAATGTGATGGTCTCCCCCCGCTGCAAGCCCTCAGTGTCGACTTTCGCACGCCATTCCAACGGGACGGGCTTGGCGCTCGAAACCACTAAATCAGCGGCCAGAAAGCTGGCTGACTCACGTTCTAAATTAAACTGCAGGCGATTAACAAAACCGCTGATGGCAACAACCACCGTGACCGCCAGCAATAACGCGCTAAAAAGAACACCGAGCTCCCCACCTCGCCAGTCACGAAGCAGCAATCTGAAGGAAGCAGCAATGGGTGATTTCATAACGCCTCTTCTAACTGCCCAGCGGTCATGGTGAATTTGCGCTGGCAACGATCTGCCAAACTGTTGTCGTGGGTCACCAAGACGAGGGTCGTCCCCTCCTCTTCGTTAAGCCCAAACAAGAGTTCAATCACGTTCGCGCCGGTTGCGGTGTCGAGATTACCCGTCGGCTCGTCGGCGAATAAAATGACGGGCTGCGATGCGAAGGCTCGCGCTATGGCAACACGTTGTTGCTCACCACCCGAGAGTGTTCTGGGGTAATGGTGCAAGCGCTCATCCAGACCCACACGTGACAAGAATTCCTCAGACTTTTCACGCGCATGCGCAATACCTGCAAGCTCGAGCGGCAGCATCACGTTCTCGAGCGCCGTCAGTGCAGGGAGCAACTGGAAACTTTGGAACACAAACCCCACCTTTTGGCTGCGAAGTGTCGCCCGCTGGTCCTCGTCCAAGTTCACAATATTGGTACCGTCAAGCAAAATAGCCCCCGCACTCGGCGTATCAAGACCTGCAAGCAACCCTAACAACGTCGACTTGCCGGATCCCGACGCGCCGACAATGGCCGCCGTCTCACCCTGCTTGATTTCCAACTCGATCCCTCGCAGGATTTCAAGTTCGGACTCAGCGGTGCTGACTCGTTTACTCAACTGGGATGTTTTGATCATGCGTTACTACCTCTGGCATCACTTACGAAAACGTCTTGGCGTTGGATTGGTACTGTTGCTTTTCACGGGTGTAAGCCACTCGATCGCAGCAACAGCCCCAAAGGTTCTTGTGCTTGGGGACAGTCTGAGCGCTGCCTACGGGATGAACATGGAGCAGGGTTGGGTCCACTTGCTGTCACAAAAACTCAAAGCACGAGCGCCCGAGTCAAGCGTCGTCAACGCCAGCATATCGGGTGACACAACCGGCGGGGGCGCACGAAGACTACCCGCATTGCTCAAGGAACACGAGCCGACCCTTGTGATTATCGAGCTCGGTGGCAACGACGGTCTGCGTGCCTACCCCATTAAACAAATGCGCACACACTTAACCGAGATGACCCGCGCCTCGCAAAATGCCAACGCGAAGGTTCTTCTGCTCGCGGCCGAAGCGCCTCCAAACTTAGGACGGCGCTACACCACGATGTTCAGAGACAGCTATGCGCAAGTAGCACAGCAAGACGATGCCGCCGTATTGCCGTTTATCGTCGAGCATGTGTTTTTATCTGAGCAGCTTATGCAGCGCGACGGGACTCACCCTAACGCCGAGGCGCAACCGCTCCTTCTAAACGTGGTCTGGCCAACACTGGTCACGTTACTCGGAGACTCACTCAATGAATGATGCCCGACCGATCCGCGATACGGTTGAAACCGTGATTTTCGGCACCGAAACTCGGGGCGGAAATTTATTCGACATTGCACTTCTCGTCACGATTCTTGCAAGCGTTGCTGTTGTTATGTTCGACTCGATGGATGCGTATCACGCCACCTACGGTGATTTATTTCGAGTGTTAGAACTCGGTTTTACGCTTGTTTTTGCCATTGAGTATCTAACTCGACTTTGGTGCACCCGCAACCCCATGGCCTATGCGATTAGCTTCTGGGGTGTCGTTGATCTATTGGCTATATTGCCGACCTTTCTCACCCTTTTCGTTCCTGAGGCGTCATCGTTGATCGTTATCCGGCTGCTTCGTGTCTTGCGCGTCTTTCGGATTCTTCATCTCTTTGAACTGCACGAGGAATACATAGAAATCATTGGCGTGCTTCGAGCCACCTCGCGCTCGATCTTGGTGTTTTTCTCACTGGTCATGGTCACTGTCGTGGTCTTCGGCTGCCTTCTCTACGTGATTGACGGACCTGAACATGGTTTTGTCAGTATCCCAATGAGCATTTACTGGGCAGTCGTAACGATTACGACCGTGGGTTACGGCGACGTAGTTCCCGGGACACCCATGGGCCGATTTGTCGCATCAATTGGTATTTTGGTGGGTTATTCTATTCTTGCCGTGCCGACGGCCATCATAACCAGTAAACTATGGGAGAGATTGGGGTCACGACGCGCCTCACAAACCCTTTCCTGGAACTGCCACGTTTGCGCTGGCGCCGACCATGCGCTGGATGCACGTTTTTGTAAGCATTGTGGCGCTGAAATGGAAATCCCAGACGAACTGAGAGAGCAGAAACCGATACTCCCGTGACTGAGAAGCCGATCGACATTTTTTCACATCGCAAATACTGGGCGGAATGCTTTGGGCCTGCCCCGTGGCTGCCGATGTCGCGTGCGGAGATGGATGAACTGGGGTGGGACAGTTGCGACATCATCATCATTACGGGCGATGCCTACATCGATCACCCAAGCTTTGGCATGGCCGTTATCGGTCGGGTACTTGAAGCACAAGGATTTCGTGTCGGCATCATTTCACAGCCCGATTGGCGAAGCGCTGACGCCTTTAAAGCGCTCGGCAAACCGAACCTATTCTTCGGTGTCGCCGCGGGCAACATGGACTCGATGATCAATCACTACACGGCTGACCGTAAACGTCGTAACGACGACGCTTACACCGCGGGCGACATTGCCGGAAAACGACCAGACCGCGCGGTGACGGTTTACAGTCAGCGGGCCAGAGAGGCCTACAGAGACGTCCCTTTGGTCATTGGTGGCATCGAAGCCAGCCTCAGGCGCATGGCGCATTACGACTATTGGAGTGACAAGGTAAAGAGGTCAGTACTGGTTGACAGCAAGGCTGACATTTTACTTTACGGAAACGCTGAGCGTGCCATTGTAGACCTCGCACATGGATTGGCTCAAGGAAAGACAATTGACGACCTTAAAGGCTTGCGCGGTACGGCCTTCATGACGTCCGAGTCGCTGCCGGGGTACCGGGTCATTGACTCCACCTCGGTGGATGAACCGGGCAAGGTGGACAAGTTACTGAACCCCTACCAAGGCATGGAACCCGAGGTCTGCGACGCTGAGGCTGAAAACGCCGTCTCAAAGGACGTGGTGGAGGCGCAAGCCGTGTCACTCATGGCAAGCAGTAATCCCACCGCCGATGTGATTCGCTTGCCCAGCTTTGACGTGGTCAAGGATGATCCGGTCCTTTATGCCCATACCGCTCGGGTGATGCACAAGGAAACTAATCCTCATAATGCGCTGGCACTCATACAAGCGCACGGCGAACGGCACGTTTGGTTTAATCCTCCGCCCATTCCGCTGTCGACACCGGAGCTCGACTGGGTGTTTGAGCAGCCTTACCAGCGGCGCCCTCACCCGGCGTACGGTGACCACAAAATACCGGCGCTTGAGATGATTCAGCACTCGGTCAACATTATGCGCGGATGCTTTGGCGGGTGTACCTTTTGCTCGATTACCGAACACGAAGGCAGAATTATTCAAAATCGGTCCGAAGACTCGATTGTGCGCGAGATTGAAAAAATTCGGGACACGAGCCCCAGCTTTACCGGTGTAATTTCCGACCTTGGGGGACCCACAGCAAACATGTGGCGTCTGGCCTGTAAGAGTGAGGAGATTGAAGCCAAATGCCGCAAGCTGAGTTGCGTTTTCCCCGGCATCTGTAAAAACCTAAATACGGACCAAACCCCTCTGGTCGACCTCTATCGCCGAGCCAGAACAATTCCCGGGGTTAAAAAGGTGCTGATCGCGTCAGGTCTTCGGTACGACCTGGCGGTCGAGACGCCAGAGTACGTCAAAGAGCTTGTCACACACCACGTCGGTGGCTACCTCAAAATTGCGCCCGAGCACACCGAAGACGGTCCACTTGATCAAATGATGAAGCCCGGTATCGGGACTTACGATCGCTTCAAGCAGTTGTTTGATAAGTATTCGAAAGCGGCTGGTAAAAAGCAGTACCTCATTCCCTATTTTATTGCGGCGCACCCGGGAACGACGGACAACGACATGGTCAATCTCGCACTCTGGCTGAAACAAAATAAGTTCAGGGCCGATCAAGTTCAAACGTTTTACCCCTCGCCCATGGCACTCGCCACCGCCATGTACCACAGCGAAAAAAACCCGCTCAAAAAAGTCAGTCGTGGCAGCAAAAGCGTCCCCTCAGTGCGCAGTATCAAACAGCGGCGCCTACACAAAGCGTTTTTGCGTTACCACGATCCTGACAATTGGCCTGCCTTGCGCGAGGCCCTCAAAAAAATTGGTCGAAGAGACCTGATTGGTAATGGTCCGATGCACCTCGTGCCGAGTCGACAACCCCCGAAACGTCACAGGATCGTGAAAGACGGCAAAGGCACGACGCCCTTCCGCACTAAGCACACGCGTCAAGTCTGAGACCACTAGAGGCTCAGTTACAGCGAAACGTCGCGACGTCATCAGAAATTACTTGGCGCTTGGATGTCCAATTGCTACGGTACAGGGCAATAACTTCATAAAACTTTATAAAAATTCATAACTAATATGGTGGTTCCCATGCAAATGAGATGTTTGACCTTAGCAGCGGCCGTTCTGTCGGCCATGAGCGCGCAATCGTTTGCGCAACAGCCCATGGAAGAAGTGGTCGTCACTGCAACCAAACGGGCTGAATCGATTCAAGATGTACCCATGTCGGTTAGTGTGGTCTCAGGGGAAGTATTGGAACGCGCTGAAGTGAGGGATCTTTTGGACCTCCAATCAGTCGTGCCGTCCCTTCGCGTACCTCAATTTCAGAATTCTATTCAAACCAACTTCGTGATTCGAGGTTTTGGTAATGGCGCAAACAACCCAGGCATTGAGCCATCAGTCGCGGTCTTCGTCGATGGTGTTTACTTATCTCGCTCCCAGGCTCGAATTTCTGATCTTCCCAATATTCAGCAAATTGAAGTACTCAAGGGACCGCAAAGCACGCTTTACGGAAAAAATGCATCCGCAGGTGTCATCTCGGTCACGACAAAAGCGCCGGAATTTGAAAGTCGAGGATCTGTGGAAGTGGGATTCGGGAACTACAGCCAAGAGTCCGTTAGGGCGTTTTACACCGGACCGCTTTCAGACTCAGTCGCGTTCAGCCTCAGCGGAACCTCGCTGAGTAGGGACGGCTACTTTGATAATGTGCCCACAGGTACCGACTTCAACAACCGAAACCGCTGGAGCACTCGCGCAGATTTTTTGATCCAGGGCGACGATAGCGAACTCAGAGTCATACTGGACTACGATGAAATTGACGAAGTTTGCTGTGGCACAGCGAACTTAGTCAACGGACCTGCCGGATTCGCGTTGGCACCACTATCGGTGGTTCCGGGACAAGCCTACATCCCCGAAGACGCCTTTAATTTTAAGCATTTTGGTAACTTTGACACCATCAACAAGGGTGAAAACAAAGGAGTCACTGTCGACTATAAAACCAGCATCGGTGACATCGATGTCCGTTCTATAACCGCCTACCGGGACTCTTACTTTAATCAACCACTTGGCGACGTAGACTTCACCGGAGCAGATGTTATAGGTAACAGCACGGGTGAAACTGAAATTAAAACGTTCACCCAAGAGTTTCGCTTAACAGGGACTGCAGGTAATGCTGATTGGTTGCTGGGCGGCTTTTATTTTGATGAATCCATTGACTTCGAAAACGGCATCGAATTTGGCTCGCAATGGCGAAACTACATCAATCTTACGGTTGGTGGAGGGGATCTGGCGGCAGGTGAAGCGGCTTTGGGTGGTTTGGAGGCATTGCTGGGATACACACCGGGTACTTTCTTGGCCGATGGCGACGGCGTACTAGAAACAGCAACTCAAGACAACGAGTCTTACTCTGTTTTTGGTCAAGTCACCTTCCCACTGTCTTCGAAAACCAACCTCACTGTGGGTCTCAACTACCTCAATGACGAGAAAGAGATCACACTCTCACAAGAGAATAATGATGGCTTCTCAAACCTCAGCTTGCGAGGCGAAGACGGTATCACTGCCTTAACTAATCTCGCATATGTTGGTGGGTTAGCTGCGCTTGGCATACCCCCACTGACAGACCCGACTGATCTCGTATACCTTCAAACAGTGGCCGCAACAGCCGCGGCGATCGCACCAACCGACAGCAATCCGTTCGTCGGATTCGAAGCGCTTCAGTTCTTACCACAAGTTCTTGGTATTCCCAACGCAGCTGAGCCTGGGACCTCTAACGACAGCAAGACGACCTATACCGTTAGCTTGTCGCATGCCTACTCTGATGATTTGAATTTTTATGCGACCTACGGCACAGGTTTCAAAGGCACATCGTGGAACCTCTCTCGAGATTCGCGTCCAACCGTACAAGAGCGCGATGGGATTCTATCGGCCGGAGGCGTGCTCCCCAATAACTTAACGATCGGCACGCGCCTTGCGAGTCCTGAGGAAGCCCAAACCATCGAATTTGGTGCCAAATACTCGGCAGACTGGGGAACCCTTAACGCAGCTATTTTCGATCAAAGCATTGAAGGCTTTCAATCTAATGCTTTCCTCGGCACGGGATTTTCCCTCACCAACGCTGGCAAACAGTCGTCCAAGGGTGTCGAACTGGATCTCATGGTTCGGGCTTCCGAGGCGCTGACGATTGCGCTCTCGGCAACTTACCTCGACCCCATTTATGATGACTTCACCGGTGCACAGCTCAACGGACAACCCGCAGACTTTACAGGGCTGACACCAGCAGGAGTGCATGAGTTGAGCTTAAGTGCTGTTGCAACTTATAACTTCAACATCAGTGGTATGGATGGATTTATTCAAGCAGATTATCAATATGATAGTGCTGTTGACATCAATGGTGGTGGGGACTTGTCAAACAATAATATTGCCTTGGGCTCACGTGGGTTCCGCGAGCGTGAAGTTCGTATGATCAATGCGAGCTTTGGACTCACGCGCGGCGATTGGGACCTCCGGATTTGGGGCCGCAATCTGACTAACGATGAATGGCTGATTACTTGGTTCCCTGCAGTCGCGCAGACAGGAAGCTTAACCGGCTACCCGAATCAACCAAGAACCTACGGTGCGACGCTACGTCGTAATTTCTAAGCGTACGCCTAGCCTTCTTCACTAAGGCAGGATTGAATAAACGCCCCGAGCAGATTGAACTCCTGCTTCCGGGGCGTTTTTTTGCGCCACATTAAACCAATCTGTCGACCGACGTCGGACTCATTAAACGAGCGAAGCTGCAAATCTGTTCCCTCGGTAATACCCGCATCCGTTGCCATTTTGGGCAGTAGGGTGGTCCCGATTCCATTAGCCACCATTTGCACGATCGTGGTGAGACTCGTTGCCTGATAAGGCATGTTGATGTCACCCGCTCTAAGTTTGCAGGCCTCTAGCGCATGATCCCTCAGGCAGTGCCCCTCCTCTAGCAGCAACATTTCGGCGCCATGAAGGTCTTGAGTTTTCAGCGTCGCACCGGTCATCAGGGGCGAGCTCGCTAATGCGGCAAGGTAAAAGGGATCTTCAAACAGCGCCAGGGTGTCTGTGTGTTCTGCTGGAAACGGTAAGGCGAGTAAGAGCACGTCGAGCTCACCGATCTGCAAGGCGTTAACCAATGCATTCGAAAGGTCCTCACGAACAAAAAATTTACAAGCGGGATGCTCTGCGCGCATGGCCTTTAACATCGTCGGCAACACAAACGGGGCGACCGTTGGAATAACGCCCATTCGAATCGTCCCCTGAAACGGCTCTCTTGATGCCTCACACAAGGCCACAACATCGTTAACGTCAGTCAAAATGGCGCGTGACCGCGTTACCACGTCGTTACCAAGCGCAGTCAAGAGAACAGATCGGTTATTACGCTCAACTAAACTTGCCGATAACGCATCCTCAAGTTCTACGATGGACGCGCTCAAGGTACTTTGACTCACGTGACACGCCTTCGCTGCCTGTCCGAAGTGTTGGTGCTCGGCGACCGCGCAAAGGTACTTCAACTGCTTCAGTGTAGGCTGGCGTGACACATGACCTCCATCGGTCTTGTCGAACATTTGTCCTATATACGATCGCAAAAAACGATTGGTTTTATCGGCTTTTTTTGGAACCAAATTGGCGTCAAGTGGGTATAGTACTCAGGCTGTCGGTGACTCGGCGGCGTCATGACGTCACAGATCAACTAGGGAGTAATAAGCAATGGAACTGAAAGGTAGCGAAACCGAACAGAACCTGAAGGACGCCTTCGCAGGTGAGTCTCAAGCCAACCGTCGTTATCTCTACTTCGCCTCAAAGGCTGATGTAGAGGGTTACAACGATGTCGCAGCCGTATTCCGCTCAACTGCAGAAGGCGAAACGGGCCACGCACACGGGCACCTCGAATACCTCGAGGCCGTGGGTGATCCAGCAACAGGCTTACCAATGGGCGACACTGTCAAGAACTTAGAAGCGTCGATCGCCGGCGAAACACACGAGTACACGGACATGTACCCCGGCATGGCGAAAACTGCACGCGATGAAGAGTTTGACGAAATCGCTGATTGGTTCGAAACACTGGCAAAGGCCGAGCGTAGTCACGCTAACCGTTTCCAGAAAGCACTCGACAACCTCGACGCCTGATTCTCAGTCGCTGAGTACAGGGGGGTCTATCGGCCCCCTTTTTAGTTCTAATAGACCGACCAGAGGTAAATACAGATGCGCGAAGGCAGCGTTCAAGCACCGACACGTCACCCCATTGAGTGGAAGACGGACGATTTCTGGAATCGCGATTCGCTGAATGATGAATTGGCGCGTGTATACGATGTGTGTCACGGATGCAGGCGCTGTGTCAGTTTGTGCGACTCTTTTCCGACGATGTTCGACCTCATCGATGAGTCCGAGACACTCGAAGTGGACGGTGTTGCGGTAGAGGATTACGGCAAAGTGGTCGATCAGTGCTACATGTGCGATCTGTGCTACCTCACCAAGTGCCCCTATGTGCCCCCGCACGAGTTCAATATAGACTTTCCGCATCTCATGTTGCGGGCAAAAGCTCGAAACTTTAAAGACAACGGCGCAAACTTACGCGACAAAGTACTCACCTCGACAGATGCACTGATGAGTAGCGTTGCATTGATTCCACTCGTTGACGTGACCGCAAACGCGCTGAATAAAAACGCCACATTTCGTAAGGCGCTTGAGCAGACCTTCGACATTGCCGCTGAAGCCCCGCTTCCCGAAATCCACCGCAATACACTGATAAAACGCGCAAAGAAGCTGGTGACACATATTGAGGCCACCCCGGTGGGAGCGACACAAGGAAAGCTAGCGCTCTATGCGACCTGCTACGGCAACTACAGTAGCCCGACCATTGGCGAAGACTTTATTAAAGTATTTCAGCACAACGACATCAGCATCGACGTCATTCCGAAGGAAAAGTGTTGCGGCATGCCCAAGCTTGAACTGGGTGATCTTGACGCGGTGGAAGCGCTCAAAGAAGCCAACATTCCGTTACTTGCGCGTCTAGTGGACGAAGGCTACGACCTCACTGCGCCAATTCCCTCGTGCGTACTGATGTACAAGCAAGAACTGCCGCTACTATTCCCGGATGATCCGGACGTCATCAAGGTCAAGAACGCGTTTTATGACCCGTTTGAATACTTGTGGTTACGCCACAAGGGTGAAGCGCTCAAGACGGACTTTGCAGAGAGCCTGGGTAACATTGCCTACCAGGTCGCCTGTCACCAGCGGGTTCAAAATATCGGGCTTAAGACACGAGACGTCCTGTCACTGATCGAGGAAACGACGGTCATCGCACACGAGCGATGCTCAGGTCACGATGGTACCTATGCGGTGAAGAAGGAAACCCGTGACAAGTCCGTTAAAATTGCGCGGCCAACTGTCCGTAAGGTCAATGATCAGAAGCCTGATCACTTTATCTCAGACTGTCCCATGGCGGGTGAACACATCGCCCACCTTGCCGACAGCGTTGATAGCGCGCAACACCCAATGACGCTTCTGCGCATGGCCTACGGGCTTAATTAAACAAGGAGATTATTAATGCCACACCTGACACGCGGCGATCTATGGTCGCTAGAGAAGTATTCTGAGCAACGTGACGCATTTCGCACGGAGGTTTTAGCGCATAAGCGAAACCGCCAATTATCCCTTGGTGAAAATGCGCGTATTTATTTTGAGGACACCCTCACGATCCGTTATCAGATTCAAGAAATGCTCCGCATTGAAAAGGTATTCGATGTCGCAGGTATAGAAGAAGAGCTTGCGGCCTACAACCCACTGATTCCAGACGGTACAAATTGGAAAGCGACCTTCATGATCGAGTTTGGCGATCCCGAAGTGCGAGCCCAGCGACTGCGAGAAATGCGGGGAATTGAGAACTGCATCAATTTGGAAATCGAGGGCCATGGCATCGTTCAGGTCATTGCCGATGAGGACCTAGAACGTGAGACGGAGGAGAAAACCTCGGCCGTTCACTTTATGCGGTTTGAGCTCAACAGCGGACAAATTGCCGCGCTTAAAGGCGGTGCTCCACTGTTTGCAAGCGTTGAACACGCAGCCTACCCCGTTGCGCGCTTTGAAGTCTCGCAGGTCACGCGAGACGCGCTGACCAAAGATCTGTCTCTCGTCGCACACTAAAACCAGGATTAGGGGGCCTACACTTGGCCCCCAACCCCCTGTTCAATAACGCTTCACCGACTCAAAGCCCCGGTCGGCGCGAAACGGCGTCAGCACCGGTGCTCGCTCCCCGGTTAATATTTCTTCGGCAACTAATTCGCCCACGATGGCAGCCAGTGAAACACCGCTGTGCATCACGGCAACGTATGCGTTCGGGTCTGCCGGGCTGGGACCAATAACGGGGTGCCCGTCCAGCGGTAATGGCCGCCAGCCAATGATCACCTCCTCGGCATTAACCTCAGGAAGGCCGGTTAAGTACTCGCTCGCCAGTGTAATCAGCCGCTGTGCGTGCTGGCTTGCAGTGGCCGCGTTTGGGAATCGAGTGGGACGAGCAGTCAATCGCAGTTTGTGTGCCGCATTTTCAGGTGCGCCCTCTTGCTCGCCAAGAACTAAACGTCCGTCCAGTCGCTGGTGAATGTGGATTCCCGGTGCGACCACTATGTGGCTCAATACTGGGGGCATAGGCTGGGTGATGACGATGACGCCCGGGGTTGAACGCTGAGGCAAGTCAAATCCGGCAAACGTTTGTATTGCGCTCGGGTCCGCCCCTGTCGCAAGAACAAGACGATCGACAGCAATGTCGCCGCAGGACGTGCCCAAGATTTTTTGCCTTTGATCTTCAGCCGTCTCATCAACTCCCAGTACCTCGCAGTGCTCGATCACGCGGGCGCCGTGACTTTTTGCTGCATTGACTAACAGTTGTGAGATTAAAACGGGGTCCAGCGCGCCGTCTCGCGGCGATAATGCCACGTGGCCTGCCCCCCCAAAAGCAACCCTAGGCTCGAGCGCCGACGCCTCTAACTGGGTCAGCATTTTCGCAGGTTCGCCCCATGCTTGTTGCTCCTGGACATCGCGACTTAACCGATCTTGACGCTCAGCTGCCGCAAACCACTCCAGTGAACCACCCCATTTTATCGGCAAATTAAGCGCTTGTTGCAGTCGATGCCAAGCGTCCACGCCCATTTGGTTGAGCGCGTGATAGGACTCGGGCTGCTTCGCCCAAGACGCATTAATCCACGCGAAAGTGCCATGGCTTGACGCACTGGCAACGGCGTTTCTGTCCAGCAGCGTGACATCAAGGCCCCGTTTCGCCAGATGGTAGGTAATCGCACTACCCACAATGCCAGCACCCACCACCGCGACCCGAGCCTTTGGACGCAGCGCCTCAAGCGCCAACACCTTACCGGCCATCGGTATGAGCGATGCCGAAACGAGCCATCTGTTAAATTGACGACGCTGTACCTGTTTTGAATCGTTCACCTTGCCCTCCTCTAAGGCCCAAAGCGTAGAAGTTCTGCGCCGTAGATTACGCGTCGCTGCCAAGCGCGGTCGCCTCTTCAGCACAAACTTTTCCTTCACGAGTGTTATAACTTGGACAGGACATCAAGGAGAAGCCCCAGCGTGTAGAAGTTAACATCGCGATTGCGCTACCCTAAGCGCCCTTTGTAAACAGTCGGTTCAGCATGACACTTATCGTTTTCGATATGGATGGAACGCTCTTAAATTCTCAGTCCAAGATATCGCCGTTTACAAGTGAGACGCTGGCGCTTCTGCGTAAAAACAATATCGCCTATACGATCGCAACCGGTAGGACACTTCAAGCCGCGTTGTCACCCCTGACGGACGACGAGTTCAACCGTTCAATGGTTTTAAAAAATGGCGCCGTTATATGGGAGCCCTCGTCTCAAGGTTACAGTCATCATCACTTGCTCACACCGAACGACGTACTTGAGGTTCTGGGCGCATTCACTGCACAGGACTTAACCCCTTTTGTATTTTCATTGGAGTCTGGTGAGCACCACGCGGTTTATCACGCGGCTTTGAAAGATGATTTTGAGAAGAAACTTGCGAACCTCTTTGAAAGCGAACGTCAGCTGCCGCTGCAACCCTTAGGTGCCATGCCTGAAGACGCTCACGTCATCAACATATCGGCAATGGGGCCACTCGAGCAAATCCAACCGGTGATCGAATTTGTAGCGCATCAGCCCCATCTCGTGGCGTACTCAGGTGTAGCCATAAAGGCACAAGGACTCGCCTGGCTGGATGTGCATCATAGCGAAGGTTCTAAAGCCAATGGCGTAAGGCACGTGGCCGAGCGCCAAGGCTACGAAGAAGTGATTGCCTTTGGTGACGGTGACAACGACATCAGCCTGTTTGAATTCGCCACAGAGTCCTACGCCATGGACAACGCGGATCAAGAACTTAAAGACATTGCGACCCGGATTATCGGCCACCATGACGAAGACGGCGTCGCGTTATTTTTGCGAGACCGGTTCAACCTCTAAAGGAATCGCAACCATGATGGCAGTCAAGTCCAGCGGATTCATAGTGAGTCTGATCATTCTGATCAGCTTGGTTGGGCTTTTTGGTGTCGTTATGCCATGGCTTGGCCTGAAATCCGCCTCTGAACCGGTGACTAGCCCACCGACTGACGCCATCGCGTACCAGGAAGTGAGCTTTACCAGTGACGGATTGACCCTCAATGGTTGGTGGCTCGAGGCCGAGAACCCGCGAGCAACACTCCTGTTTGTCCATGGTGCAGGGTCGAGTCGCGTATCGCCTTTCTTTAATACCCTCGGCTTTTATCTGCAGTTGCAGAAGGCCGGTATTTCGGTTCTTACTTTCGACCAGCGCAATCACGGAAACTCCGACTACACAGATGGCTACCTCAGAATGGGCGCGACCGAACATCGCGACCTCTTATCGGCTCGTGAGTGGTTGGCACAACACACACAAAAGAAGGTGCCTACCATTATCTGTGGACTGTCCATGGGGGGCGCAACCGCGATTTATGCCCTGGCGAACGGAATGCTGGCCGATGGGTTATTACTGTTCGATCCCATGCTGAATACCCGCGACGCGTTAGAACGTGGCGGCTGGGTTGGCTACGGACTTCCACCCGTAGTTTTTAGACCCATGGCTTACTTGGCGCCTTTGTTTTGGAGTCTGCCTTACGGCCAAGCCGATGCCCTTAACGTGGCAAAAGGCCTAGGCCTCCCAATATCCATCGTACAAAATAGAGACGACCCGATCACGCGCGCACAGTGGAGCCAGGAGCTTGCTGAGACATCGGCTTGGACGTCGATCGAATTCGCACCAAAGACGGCTGCCAACCACGACTGTCTCGCGGATAAAGGGCGCTGGGGTACACACGCCTCGGCGTTTCACTGCCACCCAAACTGGACAATGGACCAAGTGGAGCACCTACTGCAACGCGTCACCAAACCCGCGGCATGAACTGACGTTTATTGGACACGGGCTCGACGCACTGCCGAGCGACTAATCCAATAAGACCAAACTTCCCTATACTCCTTACACCAACCGCCAGGAATGCACTATGAAATATGCCGTATCAGTCCTTCTCACGGGCTTATCAATGTCATCGGGTGCGCTTGCGTGTCCAGACTTTCTAAACACTGAAATGCGCAAGCTCAGTTCCAAAGAAACCATCAACTTTTGCGAGAGCTATGCGGGCAAGCCCATGCTGATCGTCAATACTGCGAGCAATTGTGGTTACACACCTCAGTTCACAGGCCTTGAAGAACTGCACAAGGAGTACAAAGACCAAGGACTCGTCGTGGTTGGTTTCTCTTCCGATGACTTCTTTCAGGAAGAAAATGACGAACAGGACGCGGCAACTGTGTGCTTTGAAAAGTACGACGTCTCCTTTCCTGTCATGGCAACCAGCTCGGTTCGCGGTCGTAAGGCGAATCCTGTCTTTAAGGGACTTGGCGACGCTCAGGGCTACCCCAGCTGGAATTTCAACAAATACGTTGTGTCCGGCGACGGCGAAGTCCTCGCGCACTTTAAATCAAGCGTCGGACCAGACAGCGCCGAACTTCGTGATCTCATTGCTGAAGTGACATCAGATACCGAATAAACACCACTGATGCGAAAATTGAAGGAGGCACAGCCGTGCGCATGTTGTAAGCGGTGCGTGCCTCTGACATTTCACCATCTCATACCGCGTAAACTTCATCGACGTAAGGGCTTCCGCAGGCGCTTTACTAAAGAAGAACTCAATATTGGGGTTCACGTCTGTCAAAAGTGCCACCGCGGAATTCATGCGCTCTACGATGAAGTCACGCTGGGTACTCGACTCCAGTCACTCGAGCACTTACTCGACGACGAGTTACTGGGCGGACATTTTAGTTGGGTCGCTAAACAGCGTGAGAGGGCCTAACCGCTCAAAGGGTAGCTAACCAGGTTCGGATCCGCGACAACTCGGTTGTAAAATCGCCGTCGCCACGAAGCGTAAGATCGGCCTGTCCTTGCCATGGCTGAACGTAATGCTCAAACATTGGCGCAGCACGAGTTTCCCAGAAGTCTCGCACTGAGGCCTCAGTGCGGCCTCTCTCGTGTGCGTCACGAGTAATACGTCGTGACAAACAGGTATCAAGCGGCGTATCGACAAAAACAAGTCGATCGATGAGTCCTCGAGTTGCGACCTCAGCCATCGCCAGCACCCCCTCTAAGATCACCACCTCGGCGCTCTCAATCATTTGAGTCGCATTTGATCGTGTGTGCTGGGTGAAGTCATAAACAGGCGCATGAATAGACACGCCCGATTTCAACTGCCCTAGATCGGACGCAAGACGTTCAAACTCAATTGCGTCAGGATGGTCAAAATTAACCCTTTCACGAGACGCAAAGTCGAGGTGCGACAAGTCTCGATAGTAATCATCCACGCGGATCACTGCGGGACAGCCTGAGCCATGCGCCACTGTGAGGGCTTCGACTAACCGCGTTTTACCACTGCCAGAGGCGCCAACAAATGCAACGACGGTGCTCACTCGTCCACGCGCGTCTGCAAAGCCGCGTAACGAAGGTGCGCCTCAGAGCACCGACGCAGTTCCAAACTCTTCTTCAAGCGACTCTCGTATTGTTTTGCGTAATGCCCTGACGTCTGTATTTGCGCACTCCCCGCCGTTCCAGCGCTGGTAAGTACCGTAGGCCGGGTCTCCCAAAGCAGTGGATAACTCCCATGCCAAAATACACCGCTCGCGGTCATTAAGAAGCGTCGACTCGGCCACTGTCGCCAATATCTGGTTGATGTTCGCAGCATCCGCTCTTAGCGCATGCTGGCCCATGGAATCCAGGACCATATAATGCGGCGCCAACGCGCTGTAAGGTGCCCAGGCCGAGCCTTTGACAGCGCCAGGGGCTCCTGTCCGAGCAAAATTGCCCCAGGCCGTCATCATAATGTCTGTCATGTCGGCGGCAGACTCCGTATCCGGATACATGTACGAACCAATCGGGCCGTACATGGCTTTTCCCTGAATAAACGAGATTTCGCTCGCATGAGCCGCACCCAAAACCTCCGAGAACTTAATCAGGAAACTGTCTTTTTGGTCATTCCAATCGTAACGATAAGCATAAAGGGACTTGTAACCAGCGGACTCGAGCGAGGTCAACGGTCGATCCACACCTTGCGCCTTCCAACCCTCGGAACGCTGCCGCACCCAAAACTTATACATCTCGGGGTCTTTTAAACTGACCTTTGGCGGCAACCATTTGGTTAAGGGATAAGCCGCGTCAACAAAGTAGCGATTGAGCCCAATCCAGAGAGTCACCTCCTCGTTGTTTGCGCCGGCCATCACCGGCACAGAGGGCTTGGCGTACTTCGGGTTTGCCAACGCAGCGGCAAACCCCTCCGCGGGAATGACCACACCGTCGTTAATAATACCGGGCGAACTGTGGTCCGAGGGCATATCAAAATACGTCATGATGATGTTACTGGCGTCTTCAGCACGCAGATCGGCAGCTGTCACGGCTCGAGCATCGAGCCCTAGCGCCTGGGTAAACTCCCAGCTTCCGCGATCGACCTGCGAGAACTCTCTTTCGCGGTTGTACGCTTGGCGCGGGCTCAGACTCCTCACATACCCAGACTGAGAGATTGCCTTGTGAAACAAATCTTCCGACAACGGTGAGGCGAGCAGGGTCAGTACATTGTGCCCGCCCGCGCTCTCACCAAAAATAGTGACATTGTCGCTGTCGCCACCAAACAAGCCGATGTTCCGCTGAACCCACCCCAGCGCCGCAATAATGTCGAGTGTTCCAAAGTTTGCAATTGCACCGGGACCACTGTCCAGAGCCGGATGCGTAAACCAGCCCAATGGACCCAAGCGATAGTTAATGGTCACCACGACCACATTTTGCTCTGCCGCCAAGCGCGAAAAGTCATAGGTGTTTTTATGCCCGCTTGTATTTCCACCACCGTGAATCCAAAACATCACCGGCAGCGGTCCGTCGGCACCTCTAGGCGCAGTCACGTCGAGGTACAAACAATCCTCAGTCCCAATGGCGGCGTCACCCTCAACACCACTCACACTGCTCGCTTGTTGGGGACAGATAACGGGCTCGTCCATGCGCGTTAGCAATTGATCGGTCACCGACAGTGCCACCGGGGCCCGCCACCTAAGCTCACCCACCGGCGGTTGAGCAAACGGAATGTCATACCACTGAAGGACATCACCCTCAGCTAAATAACTCCTCACAGATCCCGTATCAGTGACCACGGGGTCTGCACCCGAGGGCTTTTGTGAAGACGCCGCGCAAGCCGTAAGGCCCGACAGCAAAATCAAGACAAGCAATGAACGCATAGAGTGCACCTTAGATAAAAAAAAACCCGGCATTGCCGGGTCGTTATCGACAATCAGGTTTAACGGCCTTTCCAGTTCGGCTTACGCTTTTCTGCAAAGGCTGTCGCGCCCTCAATCGCATCTTCGCTCGAAAACACAGCACTCGTAATGACTTGCTGCTTGTCGAACATTTCTTCTTGCGACCAGTCGATAGACTCCTTGATCACTTGCTTACTGCGTTTAACCGCAAGTGGACCATTTTCAGCAATCTTTGCCGCCAACACTTTTGCCTGAGCCAGCGCTTCGCCCGCCGGTGCAATCTGGTTAATCAGACCAATACTGAGCGCACGATCAGCGTCCATAAAGTCGCCGGTCAGTGCCATTTCCATGGCAACGCGACTCGGAATCTGACGCGGTAGTCGCACCAGGCCACCGGCCGCAGCAGCCAGCCCGCGTTTAACTTCTGGAATACCAAATTTAGAGTTATCTGCGGCAATAATGAGATCGCAGGTAATGGCCAATTCGCAGCCACCGGCCAGGGCATAACCCTCAACCGCTGCAATCAAAGGCTTGTCAGTCGAGCGCTGGACCATACCGGCAAATCCACGACCCTCAACATAAGGCGTCTCGCCAGTCACAAAGGCTTTTAAGTCCATACCCGAGCAGAACGTACCACCCGCACCCGTCAATATGACCACGTGCGTACTATCGTCTGCGTCGAGTGCGTCGAGCGCGGCCGCAATGCCTTCTGCGACGTCCTTATTGACCGCATTTTTTGCTTTTGGACGATTGATCGTAATCGTCATGACGCCATCGGCGACTTCGGTTAAAACAGCTGCTTCACTCATGTTATCTCTCCTTATTGTGTCAGCTAAATCTTAACGAGGCTGCATACGGATGCCACCATCCATTCGAATGCTCTCGCCGTTGATGTAATCGTTATCGATGATTGCCGCGACCAGCTTACCAATTTCCTCAGGCGCGCCGAGACGCTGCGGATAGAGTACGGCCTGTGACAGAGAATCGATAGATTCTTGTGGAAGACCTGCAAATAACGGTGTGTTAATCATGCCGGGGGCAATGGTGTTCACTCGAATACCAATCTTCGCTAAATCACGCGCAATCGGCAGCGTCATGCCGACAATGCCGCCTTTTGTCGCGCTGTAAGCGGCCTGACCCATTTGGCCCTCGTACGCGGCAACCGATGCGGTGTTAATGATCACGCCGCGGCCCATATACTCATCAACAGGCTCGTTGTGCTGCATACGAACGGCACAGAGACGAAGCACGTTAAAGGTGCCAGTAAGGTTCACAGCAATCACTTTGTCCCAAAGATCCAACGGGAACGCACCGTCTCTGCCTACTGTCTTCGCCGCGTTAGCAATCCCGGCGCAATTAACAACCGCATAGATTGCGCCAAATTTTTCAATTCCGGAGTCAACCCCGGCTTGAACAGAAGCCTCGTCGGCGACATTGACCTGCGCAAAGTGGCAACGATCAGCGCCCATTTCCTCAACCATCGCCGCACCCGCCTCGGCGTTAAGGTCGAAAATAATGATATTGCCACCGTCAGCGTAAATCCGTCGCGCTACTGCTTGACCAATGCCCGATGCACCGCCGGTAACAACGGCAGCTCTTCCTGAAATATTCATAACAATCCTCTGTAAAATGACTTGGTGTCAGGCAATCCCGACAACGTGATGCGTGTTTTCTCCGGAGGGTTCAATAAACACCCTCTCCCCAATTGGCTCGCCCTCGATGAACAGATCTGCGAGGTCGCCTTGCTCGATCAACGAGCCTGCGATGACGCGTTGACCTGCGCTATTAATCGCCAGGACCGCCAGCCACTGGCCTTCGGGTATCGATTTTATGATGAACGTTTCAATCACAGCAGCGCCGCTGAATTCTGAGGCAAGCGCAATACTATTTCCACCTTCTTTGAAGCCCAGCTCATCACTGAGTGGGTCGATCGCGCCCGGCGACCGACTGTAGACGCCCACCGCGTGTTTAGACAGGTGACCCCCTAATGCACCGACAAGTACATCGCTGTAGCGTCCGCTTTGAACGCTGGTCACTGCACTGGCAATACCGTGCATCGAATAGTTATTACCCGGGCCGCCAAAAAACGGCAGCCCCCCCGTCAAGCTGGTCGGACGATGATCATCGACATCGATGTCCAATGCTTCCATGGCTTCAATAACCGCCACTGGAAAGCAGCTGTAAAGATCGAATGCATCAATATCAGCAGCCTCGAGCCCAGCCCTCTCGAGCGCCTTTGCATAACTCCAGCGAAGCGCCGGTGACGTCGACAAGTCCTCTCGCTCTAACAATGCACGTTCTGTAGCCTCAGCAAAGCCTCTCAGAAAAACAGCACTCTCCTGCACGCCAAGCTCTACCGCCAGAGCGTAGCTCATGACCACCAAGGCTGCAGACTGATTGACCCCGTCCTTGGCTACCATTGATTTAAGGTGTGGATCGCCGACGGCTCGATTTCGGTCAGAAAGCACGCCAATTTCACTGGCCAGTGGTACTCGCTCAAACATTGCAAATGGGTTGACTCGCGCGACTTCGGCCAGCGGCGCTAATACTTGGCCTAAATAAGATCGGTAATCCGCGCGCGCAAGACCACGACTATGGCGCTTTCGATGTTCTATCAGCGGGTAAATATCAATCGGCGCAATGACCTTATGTGCGGCGAGCGCTGGAACAAACTGATCTTCAAGCCCCATGCCGTCGTCAGACGACTCGCCCACCGGACTTGCTGACCAATCGAGTGTCTCTCCCGATCGCTGATGCGCTCGCATCGTCCCAATGGCCTCTGCTCCGCAAAGCACCACCATTTGAGCGTCTCCACGCGCAATCGTACTGCACGCCTTGGCCGTATACTGCTGCGGGCTTTGCCCTCCAGCAGTCGCATATCGCGCATGCACGTGTTCTAAATTAGCCTTATTAGCGACCGACCGGGCAAACTGATCACTAAATCCAAACGGCGCGAGCAGTGGCTTAATTCGGTCCGGGACCGAATCAACAAACGTCCGCATCACCATGACTTGATCCACGTGCTGCTCAACGTCTGGGACGCCCAGTGAGCTCAAGGCCTCTTTAACCGCCTCTGCGGCGAGCGCCACGGGGCCCAACCGACGATTCTGCGGACCGAGCCGATCCACTACCTGACTTGCCGCAACCAGTACGGGCATATTGTCCTCGATCTGCACTACCGCTGACCTCCCACAGATGTACACAGGTTCCAAAATTGTCGCGCATTTAGCGACGCCCCCCCCACTAATAAGCCGTTAATCTCGGGGTGCGCGGTAAATTGGGTGCAGTTCTCGGGGCTAACACTACCGCCGTATAACACGGGAACATCCACTGCAAACACGCGATCGAGAGTTTGCTTAATATGACGATGCATCACAACCACATCGTTTGGTGATGCCGATTCGCCTGACCCAATAGCCCACACCGGTTCGTAAGCAATGATCGGCGCAGTATTTAAGCCCCGACAGGACTCCTTAACCTGTTCCGCAATGACCGACTCGGCACGACCTGATTGTCGCTCAAGCAATGACTCACCGACGCAGACAATGGGTCTAAGCCCTCCGGCCTCCAAGCGCGATGCTTTCTGTGCAATCACAGCGTTTGTCTCACTATGACCCGACCGTCTCTCAGAATGACCGACAATCCCGTAGCGGCATCCTAAGGCCTTCAGCATTGCAGCCGATATCTCTCCAGTATGGGCGCCCGCCAGATGAATCGAGGCGTCTTGCCCGCAGAGCGATACACCTAATAGACCGGCGGCGTGATGCAAAAATACCGCCGGTGGCGCAACCACGACATCGGCAGTGGTCACTGCGGGGCAATCATTCCATTCCCGCTCGAACACTCGCACAGCATCGAGATCGACGGCCATTTTCCAGTTGGCGACAATCAACTTTGGTATCATTCGACTTTTCTCATCGCGACGTTAACGGACAAAGCGCAGTTGACTAAACTTGTCCTTATTGTCGCTCAAGGTGAACAGGAATCGTGAAGTTTTCAAATTACGCTGAACATTACAGTAGCCAAAGTGGGATCGTCCAGCTAATGGAAGATTTGTCGATCACCACACCGCCTGGTCAGGCCACTTTTCCTCTTGGCGGGGGTAATCCGGCACACATTCGCGAGGTTCAGGACGCACTCAGAGAGAGCGCCCAAGCCTTAACGGACAGTCGGTCGCGCTTTGCAAGCATGATCGGTGACTACGATGCCCCGCAGGGCCATGAAAAATTTAGGTGCGTGCTAGCCGCAGAGCTGTCGACACTGTTCGGACGTCCGATTGGCGCGGAGAATATCGCGATCACCAATGGCAGTCAGGCGAGCTTTGAGATTTTGTTTAATTCTCTGGCCGGTCACTTTGACGACGGCAGCTGGCGCGAAATAGCACTGCCCATTGCCCCGGAATACGTGGGATATAACGACATGTCGAGGCAATCACGTTCGATCCTGCGTGCGTCGCCCGCGCAGATCGACCTCCTGGCGGACCAACAATTTAAGTATCGTATCGACACTTCAGCATTTTCGGTTAACTCGGCCAGTACGGGCGCGGTCTGCTTGTCGCGCCCCACCAACCCGTCCGGAAACGTGATCTCGGACGAGGAGCTCGCGCGCGTCGCTGGGCAATGCCGAGACGCTGGCGTGCCGCTCATTATTGACAGTGCTTATGGGCTGCCCTTCCCCGGTATGATCTATACCGAGGCCACCCCTTTTTGGGACGAAAACACGATTTTATGCTTGAGCTTGTCAAAATTGGGATTGCCTGGGGTTCGGACGGGCATTGTCGTGGCAGACACCGCAGTGACTCAACTGATTCGCAATGCAAACGCCATTAATGGCCTTGCGCCTGCGCGCACCGGACCGGAGCTTCTATTGCCACTTATTGAACGTCGGCAGTTGTCCGACCTGTGTGAGCGCGTCATCAAGCCTCACTACCTCGCAAAACAGCAACGCGCCATTGACACCATGTTGACAGCGGCTCACGACCTCCCCGTTAGGATCCATAAGCCCGACGGTGCCATGTTTCTTTGGACATGGTTTGAGGATTTACCCGGTGGCACTGATGAACTTTACCGACGCGGGGTCGCTGAAGGCATTATCACCGTGCCCGGTCGACACTTTTTTCAGGGACTTGAGTCCTCCTGGCAACATGCGCGGGAATGCCTGCGAATAAACTATGCCGGCGAGCCAGACGTGGTCTGCGAGGGCATAGAACGCCTTGTAAACATTGCCCGGCGCCAATACCGAGGCGCATCATGAATCCATCGACATCGGTATAACTTCTGGTGGCGTTTACTCTCATTGCCCAGTGACCTGAGCGGGTCGAAGGCTCTGACATGCCCAAAAAGACCTCACGCGGCTCGAACCTGAGGGCAGCGTCGTCTGGTTAAGCGCAATGGGCAAAAATTGATCCAGTATGCGTTGTGGTCTGCGGTCGATGCCTAGCCATGACCCAGTCGGCTCAGTATGATCCACGCTCTTAGTTTACCCAGCGAGTCACTGCCATGCGCGTAGCCCTTGTAATAGGAAGCCATCGAAAAGATTCTCAAAGCGCGAAGGTTGGACGCTTCCTACAAGAGCAGATTCAGGCACTGGGTGATCACGAATGTTGGACCTGTGACCTTGGCAAAGACCCTCTGCCCCTGTGGGATGAGGAAATTGGGAGCGGTGCTCCCCACTGGCATGCACTGGATGCGATAAACAAAAACCTAGGGCATACAGACGCCCTGATCGTGGTTGCGCCGGAGTGGCACGGCATGGTTCCCGCCGCATTAAAAAACTTCTTTTTGGTCTGCGGCGCAGGCGGAACACTGGCCCACAAGCCCGCGTTGGCTGTCGGCGTGTCCGCCGGGCCTGGCGGCTCCTACCCGATTAATGAGTTACGAACGAGCAGTTACAAAAACAACCGTCTTTGCTACTTGCCAGAGCACTTAATTGTCCGCAATTGCATGGTCGTCATGAATGAGAGCGAAACAGAAAACGACGCGCAAGAGCACAGCTATGTATCCGAGCGCAGCGCCTACTGCGTCAGGCAACTGCTCGCTTACGGCGTGGCATTAGCACAGGTGCGTGCGTCGGGTGCTGCTGACTTGGATACCTACCCCAACGGGATGTAAGTTAGGCCAGACGTTGGTAGCCACCACTAAAAAACACCAGTGGCTCGCCTTCTGAGTGTGTCAGTGCGTCGACCTCGCCGACAATAATGTGGTGGTCACCCCCCTGATGAAGGGCTGTGAGCCGACACGACAAGGTGGCGAGCGCATCTTTGACCAGAGGCACACCGGCGTCGTCAACAATTCTGTCCGCAACATCCATTTCGTGGGCCAACGAACGCGCGTAACGATCAGACAGTGCTTGTTGAGAGCTTTTTAGTATCGAAATACCATACCGCTCGCACTCCGTGAACTCTTTAAAACACTCGGACGTGTTTTGAATGCTCCACAACACAAGAGCGGGATCTAGGGACACAGCGGCAAACGAATTTACCGTCATGCCAATCGAACGGTTGTCGGACGTCTGTGTGGTCAAAATGCAAACCCCGGTGGCGAATTGCCCTAAGGTGTTCCGTAACGCGCGCGTATCCAAGTTATACCCCCAATATCTCGCGCGAAGATTAACACAGCGAATCGCATCAAGACGTAATTGCTTTGGCTTAGTGCGGACAGAGGCAAGACATTTTGGTCCCGTCGTCAGCACGCGTGACCTCCCTCAGTACCATCCACTAAAGACGCACCGCTGACTGACGCTTAATCTCAAGTTCATTACTCGCAATTGTCCTTATCATGCCAGTTGACAGCACACGTCAAGAATCTAAGCTGTACGGCGATGTAAATTGGAGAGTGCTAATGACCAACCCACTGCGGAGCTTGAACCACGGCCTGTGCGACGAGCTGAATATGCTGAGGGATACGACCCGGAACTTTGTGCTCAAGGAATTAGCACCCATTGCAGATGAGGTCGATCGATCCAATGATTTCCCGCATCCTCTGTGGCGCAAAATGGGTGAGCTCGGGCTGCTTGGTATTACCGTCGATGAGCGTTTTGGCGGCTCAGCAATGGGTTATCTCGCCCACATCATCGTCCTTGAGGAGATTAGTAGAGCCTCAGCATCAGTCGGACTGTCCTACGGGGCGCACTCTAATCTGTGCGTGAATCAGATTCATCGCAATGGGTCTGAGAGTCAGAAAGAAAAGTACCTTCCCGAGTTATGTTCCGGTGCCAAGGTCGGTGCGCTCGCCATGAGCGAGCCCAACGCTGGTTCTGACGTCGTGAGTATGGCACTCAGGGCTGATCGTAAGGGCGATCAGTATATTTTGAACGGCACGAAAATGTGGATCACCAACGGTCCCGATGCGGATACCTACGTCATTTACGCCAAGACTGACCCCAACGCGGGCTCACGGGGTATTACCGCCTTCATCGTCGAGCGCGATTATCCCGGCTTCACCCAAGGCGCAAAACTCGACAAGCTCGGCATGAGAGGGTCAAACACGGCGGAATTGATTTTTCAGGACTGCCCTGTGCCTGCTGAGAACGTACTGGGCGAGGTCAACGCAGGCGTTGCCGTATTGATGTCGGGACTCGATTATGAGCGCGCCGTCCTTTCCGCTGGTCCTGTTGGTATCATGCAAGCCTGCATGGATGTCGTCGTGCCTTACGTTCACGAGCGCAAGCAGTTCGAACAGCCGATCGGTGAGTTTCAGCTGATTCAGGGTAAGTTAGCTGACATGTACGCGTCCACGGCCGCTTGCCGAGCCTATCTCTACGAGGTGGGACGCGCGCTGGATCGTGGGGAGGACAGTCGGAAGGATGCGGCGGCCGTGATTCTTTACACTGCAGAGGCTGCCACAAAATCAGCCTTGGATGCGATTCAAGTCCTTGGCGGAAACGGCTACACCATGGACTACCCCACCGGACGCTTTTTGAGAGATGCGAAGCTTTACGAAATCGGAGCGGGAACCTCCGAGGTTCGTAGGATGCTGATTGGCCGCGAGATCTTCCAAGAAACAGCATAGCCTCCACAAAAGGGGGATTGTTCCTCGGCGCTTACCCCCCTACTCTTAGATCGTAAACCTGCATGTCACGGACATGCTTATTTGGCTCTAACGGGGAACGATGATGGGCGGCACTACACGCTGGACTAAACTCAATTGGGAGGATCCCTTTGAGCTCGACATACAGCTAACCGATACGCAGCGAATGGTGCAGGGGTCTGCACGTGAATACGCGCAAACAAAACTTGCGCCCCGAGTCACCTCTGCGTTCGCTGACGAGCGCATGGACGTGGAGATTTTTCGCGAGATGGGTGACGTCGGCTTACTCGGCTCGACCATTTCTGGCTACGGTTGTCCGGGCGTTGATTACGTCTGTTATGGACTCGTTGCTCGCGAGATAGAGCGTGTCGATTCAGGCTATCGCTCGATGATGAGCGTCCAGTCATCCCTGGTCATGTACCCTATTTTCGCTTACGGAACCGAAGCACAAAGGGAACGTTACCTTCCCGGCCTTGCCACTGGCGAGTTAATCGGCTGCTTCGGTTTAACCGAACCTGATCATGGGTCTGACCCCGGCGGCATGAAAACACGTGCCCGAGCTGTGGAGGGTGGTTACCGACTCACTGGTTCAAAAATGTGGATCAGCAATAGCCCGATCGCCGATGTCTTTGTCGTGTGGGCGAAGACCGACGACGGGATAATCCGTGGCTTTGTGTTAGAAAAAGGCATGGAGGGCCTCAGCGCACCCAAAATCGAAGGCAAACTGGCACTGAGAGCGTCGATAACCGGAGAGATTGTCATGGACAACGTCTTCGTTCCTGCCGAAAACCATCTGCCCAATACCGAGGGACTGAAAGGCCCCTTCGGCTGCTTAAATAACGCTCGGTTTGGCATCGCCTGGGGCGCATTGGGCGCGGCAGAAACGTGCTGGCAAACCGCTCGCCAATACACACTCGACCGTCAACAGTTCGATGTGCCGCTCGCAAGCAAGCAAATCATTCAACTTAAGTTGGCGAATATGCAGACTGAGGTGTCGATTGGCCTACAGGCATGCCATCGTGCGGGAGTGATGATGAGCGAAGGTGCCATATCGCCGGACCTGATTAGTTTGATCAAACGCAACTCCTGCGGTAAGGCGCTGCAAATTGCCCGCGATGCACGTGACATGCTCGGCGGCAACGGCATTTCAGGCGATTTTCCCGTGATTAGGCACATGCTTAATTTGGAAGTTGTGAACACTTACGAGGGCACGCATGACGTTCATGCGTTAATATTAGGCCGAAGCCAGACTGGCATTTCCGCTTTTTAAGGAGTTTTTGTGTCCCCCT